>Ga0268299_1000257_pt1 | contig 196439 bp, 157 predicted proteins | sample NOBtaG_FD_193484 | JGI IMG/M metagenome (GOLD analysis project Ga0268299, IMG submission 193484) | Activated sludge microbial communities from bioreactor in Nijmegen, Gelderland, Netherland - NOB reactor | ecosystem: Engineered > Bioreactor > Aerobic > Activated sludge | place: Netherlands... | reverse complement strand
TTTACGCCGAATAGGCAAGCCGCATGGCAGCCTGGAAGTGGTTGATCAGGATGGGTTCAAGCCCTGAGAGGAGCCCTGCAATGACGGATTGAGTCCAGACAGAACCGTTCAGCTTTCCTAAGATAAGCGAGTCCTGCTCAGTGCCTACGAAGTGGGCTTTTAAGCGGTAATGGTCTTCAATGACCCGGATGGCTTCCGGATAGCTTTCAACGGGAACAATGTGCTGCCTCGGGTCCTTAATCGTCTGATTAATGGCATGGATGACTTCCAGCTGGGCGTTGTTGGTCACTATGACGAAGTAACGGCCGTAGACGGCTGAGAGCTTCTCGCCGATGAGAGCAAGGTTGCCCTTATGGCCGAAGAAGATGTTTTCTGTGAAGACCATGGCTTCTGTGGTGCTTCGCTTGGACTGAACATTGTCTGAATGGTTGGAAGCTTTGTAGGCTTCCTGAATGGCAGTACGAATGGCTTCTCTGGATTCAGGGGTAATGTCAGAGCTCAGGTCATTAAACAACTGAATGTCTGCTTCTGTACCCTGAGAGAGCCTGGCAAGGCCTTCTGCCTCAGGGCGTGTGGTGGCAAGTATTTTAAAGTTGATGACAACACTTCTCTCAAAAGTCACCGGATCAGTTTCTTCTCCCTGCCCTTCAAAGATGATGGGCTGTTCGAGGACCCTTCCCTGGGTGAGCTCGCCTTTTTTGAGTTTGAGTAATTGGGCTTTGTTATCCCGCGCAAATGCCTGAATGGCAGAGGTGATGTCTGACTCTTGATTGGGGACGTCACGCCTTAAGAGCTCCCTGTGAATGACAAGGTCTGAGAGTGTGACAGCCTCTTTCTGAGTGCCGGAGGTTCTGCGGAGCTCAGAGCGCCCTTCAATTACATCTTCATATGTCGGCAATGTTTCGTTTTCGTCCTGCTTGTCTTGCTCTGCTTGTTGATTGTCATGCTCCGCTAATGCTTCTTGCGCTTTTTTTAACGCAAGCCGGTCCTCAACTAATTTTTTGGGATCAATGATATTTCGCTGATTTTCATAAGCATCAAGCCGGTCCTGAGCATGCCGCATGCGCTCTTCTAAATGAGCTCTTGTCGGATCAATACCGGCTCTCAGTTCAGAGCGGTCTTCAATATCCGCATCCACCAGCGAATCACTGCTTGGTACGGTCACGGTTTTAATTACTGAATCAGGCTTGAATTCCCGAATCTGGTCATCACTAAAAACCACATCCCGGATCAGTTTGTAAGAATTAAGCAGAAACCGTCCGGTTAAATGAGCGGTGATTTTAAATAAGCCGGCCGGGATATAAATCACCCAGGCAAACTCTTCAAGCGAAAGAATGGTAGGGCTGAGTGCTGGTTTTTCCGCAAAAGTTCTCATCAGAGAATCTTTTAAAACTTCCGACAAACCTTGCAAGAATTCTTTGTAATCATCCGTCATATAATCAAGCGTATATTTAAAACCATAGGAAACATAAACTTTAAAATCTTTTTTATTTTTTCCTTGAAAGACAGCTGCTTCCGGAAGGATGGCGCGGATATTCACGGCTTTTTCTACATAGGGAAAATGAGAGTGATTGCCGTAGTGACCCGTCCGGCCCAAAAGGTTGACATTTTCGCTTCCGATTTTTGCTTGAAGCCGATTGAAAATACGTTCTGCAACCTGAACATAACTGGTGAGCTCAGCGCCTGTCACATAGACATCGAATGGTTTTCCGGCATTCAAACGTGATTTCTCTAAAATCTTCTCAACTACTCCATTAATAAGCTTTGCTTCTTGTTCTTCGCGTTTTTCTTCCACCGTTTTACTTTTTTGACGCGGCAACTGTAACCGTGAACTCGTAGAGCTCTCGGGAAAAAATATGGAAATCAATTCTAGAATTTGAGTCCATGGACTCGAAGTGAAAAAAGGAATCGGCGTAATTATTTCATCATCTTCAAGACTAGACTCGCCTGATGAAACGCTTAAACCGGGTTTCCCTTGAGAGATAGCAACTCTTGCAGAAACAAAAGAAGATTCATACTGGTCGTGCGGAGCATAAATGTTAATGTATAAATTATCGGCGGAACCGCTCGCCTTAACTTCAAATATTTCATCCAAATCTCCAACTCGAATAAGCTGTGGGTCAAGATCGGGTTTTTGATTATGTTGTAGCGCATAGCGGATAGCCGAGCTTTGCGATCTGACATACTGCAAAATAGCGTCATTAAATTCCGGTAAATAGATCTCTGGCCGGACAAGCGATGAACGAAGCTCTCGCTCGAAAGGTTTGCTCATCTCAACATCTTGAACCAAAATAGTTAGTTTTGATTTAATGCGATAAATGATCCAGCTTGATAAAGCAGCGGCGCTAATTCCAATGACTCCGGACAAAAATTCGTTCTTCGTTAAATATTGCGTCAAAAGAATCAATAAAGATGTTGCCGCAACTCCTAGAAAAATAGATTTATTTTTTGCCTGATTCACCTTTAACTCAGAACTTAATTGAACCGGCTCTATCGTCCGCAACTCGGAACGTTTAGGAAAAATCACGCCAAGTAACTGCCTCGGTAAAGTAACCCTGTCATTCAAAACATGGCCAGCGGCAAACGTTTTTTCGCGGATTATTCTGGTAATTTGATGCGGAATTTTCCGGATAATCACTCTTTCAGTGCTGCGTGTCAGATTGGGGTAGAATCGAAACGCCACCACTTTTCCGTATACCCCTTCCACATGCTCAGAAACAACAAGGCCGATTCTTCCAAGGCCGGGATCTTGAATGATCAGCTCGCGAACACCGGTGCCGTCTTCTTTTGTATCACTGACTTGATTTTTAGAACTTCCGACATCATTCGGCAAAACAGCCTGAGCTTCATTAAATGCCGCGCTGGTCCAACTCAGAATAACAGGCTGATCAATAACAGGCCTTGGCGCGTTAGAAGCTTTTTCGTGGGATAATAAAATTGAATAGCTCATTTCGCCCGATTCATTACGGCGCATAATGGCCCAGGCGTTATTCTCTAAATCGGCAGACTTTAAAACCGCCGCAAGCGCGGGTTTATTTCTATCGCGCGCACCGTAAAAAAGATAACCGTTCGCGGCTTGCTGTGAGGATATCGCTTCCTCAACATTCATACGCAGTTCAGCACGCGGAGTTGCGCTGGGGCCAGTGGTGAGCCTCTGAGCTGGTCTTGGAGAAGAAAGTAAAGCAAGATCCCCGCCCAGCGAAGGAATATGTTTTTCATGCAGGACTTCGATCATTCTATGAAGAATGCTATCCAACCGCTCAGTGGGGCGAAGCTGGCGGCGCAAAAACTTGACAACCGTTTCGTAACGTTCATCTTGTTGGTTCTTCAACACCGCCTGAAGCGCTTCTGCTTCCTTCAATGCGAGGCGAATATATTCCGAAGAGCCGGGCGAATGATCGGCCGTGGCCGCATCAAGGTAAAGTTCTTCTGATAAGGCGGTAGGAAGAATCGAACTGATCAAACCGTTCAATCTTTCCGGAGTTAGCGAACCATCTGATTTGTGATGCCGGGTTTTGAAGCGCGGATCGCGCGCAAGAAAACTCTGATACGGTGTCGGCGTGGATGCCGTCTGAACAGCTTCCGTTGTTCGCAGCTCGGATCGACGAGTCTCGATCTGGACTTCAACTTGGTCAGTAGATTTAACGTATTTGCCTTTAAACTCAGCTGTTAAACGCAAAACAGCATTTGGTACTCCCAACCAATATGGTTCTGCTAAAATGTTTTCGCCATTGACCAATATAGCGGTAACATGAAAATCGACCCACGGGCGATGAGTCTCGGGGGGAATTCTTGATGTTTGCCTAACTGTATTTAAAATATCTTTAACTACCGACGACAGGTATGGAATTCTGACATTTTGATTATAAGAACGTTTCTCTCCATTAACCGTAAACACAATGTTGGGTGTTTTTTCAATTTTCGAATCTTCAGAGTACCGAAGTTCAGAGCGGAGAATTTCAAGCGCAGTCACAGCTTTCAGAAATTGATCTGAATTTTCCAGCGCCACACGATCAAGCCCTGCCAGCATCGGAAATTGAAGCGCGTTACCATTCACCAGATTGATATCAATTTTTAGCTTCTCACGCAACCCTTTGGCAATTTCAGCCGCCGTGCGTCCTTCAATAGAATCCCGAATGTTAAGGAAATTTAAACCAGGCCGATCTTCGACAGAAATTGTAATGGTAAGGACTGAGAAATTCCCGTATTTTTCAGATATGGATATGGAGTATCTTCTTTCCTCGCCCAAAAGTTTGACAATGACCTCAAGCGCCTTTTTAAGATTCTTGATTTTAGCCTGCTCTGATTCTTTTAATCTTGGCCCCCATCCTGTAAATCCATGGCTTTCCAGGATTGGAAACTCGATCAGGTCCGTAATAACAGCAAGTTCATCAAACGGAATTTCAACAGCACCGTCAGCGGAACGGATCAAGCTTGATTCCTCATTAAAAAGCAGGATGGTTTCATCCACAAATTTCTTGTCACGGTTATCTGTAAAAATACCAAACCCTTCGAAGGCAAGCAGGTTCGGATCGGCAGTACGGGAAATGCTGTAGGTGTCATGTGTCGGCTCAAAATTAAACCCTGATGGAAATGGAGCGCGCACTACGGATTCGGCACCGCTTGTGAGAAACGATTCCATGATACCCGGCAATGCCTTGTGTAATTCAGTACTGACATGATGAGCCGTCATGTCAGATCCAATGCCGTGCAGCATCCCGTCAATAACTTGCCAGCGCGGCAGGTACCAATCTTTTTGAGTACCTTTCAGAATGGCGCCGATGTGTTTTTGAATATCTTCCAGTACAAATTTCGCGGCTCCCTTGGCAGTGAACCCGCTTAATGGTTTTTGAATCTCCTGAAGCACGGTTTTATTTTCACTCTTCTGGTATTCACTAAGAAGAGCGCTCACCAGATTACGGAGCATTGTGTAGCGTTTCAGCGCTGCTGTTTCATCTTCTGCCTTTCGATATCTTGCGCTGCGAGCGCTTTTGAAAGCCGTATACGAAGCAACTGTTTGTAAAATTAAATTGAGTAACGCTTCCGATTCGGGCTTCACTTCTCTGCGCAATTCGGAGCGGATAATATGAAGACGAAGCCTGTCCATAATAGATAGAAGATCGCTTTTGATTAATCTTGCCGCGCCGTGAGCAAAATTTTGTTCCTGGCCGTTAAAACGGCGGCTTGTGTTGGGGTTCTGGAAAGAATTTTTATAAAGATCGCCAAATTCTTCAATTAATTGATCTCTGTGACTCAAAAGATAGCTAAACTTTTGGTGTACGAAATCCCTAATTTTTAATTCAGTTTGCAGTTCCCTTACAATCCATAAAATTGAACGGTAGTCTTCCGGATAGTAATGTTGGATTCGCGGTAATAATTTTTGAATATGGCTTAACCGTTCCTGGAATCGCTCGATTTTTTGATCGACCTCTAATTTAATCACGGGCGGCTCCCGGCGAGCACGCAGTTCGGACATCGCGCCGACCGGGCGCGAGTCCAGAGCAGTCCTCAGCTCCGCTCGAGCTGAGGGCAGCTCGGAACGGGGTTTTTCGACTGCGGCGGTGACCTTGACTTGAATGCGGACACCGGGCGGAAGATTGCCCACTTCAACCGTCGTGCGGGCGGGCCGTCCGTTGGTATCTGGAAAAGTGCTCAGCCATAACGGATTGTAAACCGGGAAATCATCTTTCATGCTGGCAAGCGAGACGCGGATGGCTAAAATATGTTCCCAAGACGACCCTTCGGCTGTCAGTCTTGCTCTTGCCTGATCAAAAGTTGCCCGCACTTGCTCCTCAATACTCTTCCCTTCGGCTCCCTCCGGGCCTATGGACGCAAGCGTAACAGTTTGCGCCATTTCGGCTGATTTGACTCTTGCAACCGCATTGACCTCAAACGCAATCGGCGTTGGCAGTGCTTTTACTCGAATGAGAGTGTAGCGTGGCTGATTTTTTGCCGACGGAAAGTGTTTATTCCACACCCGGGCAAAGGCTTCATAATCATGATCCATGTCAGTCAGAAAAACTTCGAGTTCTGAAATATCTTCCCAGGAAGATCCGGCGGCTTCTAACACCCATCTCACATTTTGAAAGGTTGATTCCATTTGCGCTTCAATGTCATGATCGGTCACGCGGCCTTGCTCATCCAGAGTCACGCCGGGAATTTCTTTTGAACCGCGCTGACGAGGTCCTACGCCGGAGAGAAAAAGTTCATTTTTGTACCGCCTTGCATGCGGATACGCTCCGACCGGTTCGGGAGCGCGATCACTGTTGATCGCTTCTCCAATCCGCAGCTCAGAGCGGACAAAATAACCGGTTGGTTCATCGTCTTTAACTTCTTCTTTGAATCCGGCTTCACGAATCAATTCAAGCGCAACTTTCTCTGAAAATCCAAATCTCGTCAGGTCGCTGATCTGAACGCGGAAGAAACTCGCAAGCAAGCGGGCGGCATCCGCGACTTCCCGTTGATTCGAAATTAAATCATCTCTCAAGCTTCGAAATACCGAATTAAAGCGGCTGCTTTTAATGCCGAGCAGCACGGCCACGTGCTCTTCATTAATGGGCAAGTCTTGCTGTATTGAGTTTGTAATATAAGTCACCAGTGTTTCAATTTTGGTTTGGACAGCATCAGGATCAGCCGTATTGTCGGCAATCAGGCGCGCGGCGCGGCGGAGGCGCTTTTCGCTGTCTCCATCCAAATGTTCACCGATTCTGTTTTCTCTCAACTTCTCAAGTAATTGGACAAAAATTCTTTCCCGAATTGAATTGTCCGGACGGCGGAGCACGATTTCGTATTTTTGATGCAGAATCGTAATGATGATGAATGCCGCTATTGTCCCGGCCAATGCGAGCGATCCCAAAATACTGCGCAGCTCGGACTTTGCGAGGGTTGCGAGCGAAGCCGAAGCAGTGCCGCGCAGTTCAGCGCGGTGTAGTTCAGCGCGGCGAGTCTCAATCACAACTTTAACCTGATCAGCAAGCGCAACCGACACACCTCTAAGCGCATCTTGTAAATTTAAGCGGTCAACGGTTGTTTTCAGCCAATCATTTCCTGTCGTAACACTCTGGCCGTTAATTGAAATAGCGGCAACGCGGAGATTGGACCATGAATCGGACAAATGGGAGGTGTTCATTTTTTGCTGGGCAATATTCAAAATATCAAAAATAACAGACGAGAGTCTTTTAATTCCAATCCGCTGGTTATACGTATTTTCTCTGCCATCAACCGTGAAAGTGATATTGGATGGGATGGGAGCTGCTGATGGTTCAGCCTGTCGCAATTCAGAACGATAGTGATGAAACGGCGGATCGAGGCGGCGAAGATCGCGCGAATCCGGCGCCATGCCTGGCTTTGTTTTTTTCCTATCGAGATGAACGCTGACTGGTTGTTTTGATTTGATTTGAAATACCTTCTGGCCCTCTTCGTTCGGAAGCCTGCGGATTTGGATGTCGACGTCATAACCTTTAAAGCCCACTTGCGGTTCCGCCCCGTAATTCCCCTTAAGATCCCAAGCATCGCCATCACGCAATTCGTATATGGATTCGATTTTCTGACCGCCCAATCCGCCATGAACAAAACCTTCTTTTAAAAGATTTAACGGCTTACCGGAAGCCGGCGCTTGCACGCGAATGACGCGTGGATCTGGAACTGTGAAACCAATTTGATTACCGGAAATATGCAGCGCTGCCACTAATTGCCCATAACCATGTAAATAAGGAAGATCTTGTATCTCGATTGCTTGTTCGTAATCTTTGATTTTAACAATTGCGGAAAAATCAAGTTTCTGGTCGAGTGCCGTTAATTCATTGGCATAAAATTGTTCCGGATGGTGAAACGTCTTGTTGATTTCGGCAACCTTTCGCTCTGTCATCTCTTTGACATACTTAACAAACCAATAGAATTCTTTTGCGGTTAATGTTCCGTTGTTTAAATGCTGGCGAAACTCACGAATAAGTTTCTTCCAGCCTCCGGAAAAACTGTGCAGGCTAAAAACGGTATGGCCGCCCAAGACATGCATGGGGGATGTAAAGATTTTTGTGTCTAATGTGTTTTTAAAACCGTCAAATGTGGCGTGCAGTGCTTCCATTTTTGATTCTATTCTCTCCGCGAGATCTTCCATCAGATCCAAAAGCGGAATAATCTGGTCCACTTTCACCCAAATGCCCTCCTCGATTTCAGCATAACCGGGCCGCACGTTATTGTTTACTTTTTCGAGAAGGATTGCTGAATCCACTTTGAGAGGCGTTTCCCGCACCTTCTCTTCTCTCCGTTCAGGAAGAGTGGGAAATTGGTAAACAGCCCTTGGAGAAACTGACGTTCGGATCTGTTTGGAAGAATCAACCCTCACACGCACCGTATGAATTCGGCCGCGCTGCCCCAGGCGCGGTGAAATTTTAATTTCGAACACATCGCCTGATCGATCGTGAAAATCCCGCTCAATTTTAATGTGATAATGAGATTTTCCAGATTGTTCATAAGTAGTCGTTATTTCAAAATTTTCCGCTAACTCAAAACCATTGCTTTTCCAAATGTTCTGAATACGGCTTTCAACTTCACGCCGCATCCACCCCGGAATTTTTCCGGTTAGAACGCGAATCACGCCGTCTTCTTTCGTTTGTGCAGAGCTTTGCGTGGGCTGGCTCGCGAGCGAGGTGCTAGTCTGCTCATCTTTACTTTGATTTAGAATATTTGAAGTAACTTTCAGTTGGGCTTGAACGCTCTGAAGATTTCCGGCATTCGCCATTTTCAGGTTTAACCTGACAAACGGCTTGTCACCTTGATACGGCCCGGGCTGCCATGTGACAGCAGCCGTATAACCGCCCTCCACTTCAAATCGAGCGGTTGCTTTTTGATTTTGATCCTGCAAAACTTCTTCAATTTGTTTCGCATTTCTCGCGACAGCTTCCTCTAATTTTTGTACAGAAATATTTCGCGCCCGTACTTCATAAGCGGTCAGGCTGAGTCCTGAAATTTCAAGAACTTGGTCCGACTCAAGATAATTTTCGCTTCGCAATTCCGAACGGAGATACTCGTAAATGCCGAGAGTAGCATCAAGGCGCGGGAAATAAATGAATTGGATTTTACGGCTGTCATGTTCATTCAAAAGCGGTGTTGAACGGCCTTCCTTATCCGCCAGCACCACCATAAACTCAACGCCTGTGGCTTTGATTTCTTCAATGGCCTGGTCAATGCTCGTGCTGGTTTCAACCGCGACATAACGGAAAGACGGGCCATACGCTTTCAAATCTTTTGCGTTTGCCCCTTTATTGGGACGGGAATAAGCTACACCATCCGGCGATACATCATTGGCCGGATCAATCGGCTGAACGAATTCCAGCTTTACCGGAACGGTATTTTTAGAAATGGTCAGGTTATCAGCACTTCCAAGCACCTGGACTCTCACGCCATCATCAATCGGCTTACCATTCACACGTGGCACATAAATTTCACCGCCGTCCGGCTGTGTACGGACCACGAAAGCCGCTAAAACCTCTTTCGGATCTAATGAAGGGACAGCTTCTGAATTGTTTACTCTTAGCTGAGCAAGAATGCGCTCGGCCTGACGTGCTCCAAATTTAGCAAGCTGAGTACGGGCACGTTCTTGCTCTGCTGAATTACCAATCCCGGCAAGCCAGAGCCAGTATTTAACGCCCGCTTCGGGTTTTAATATTTCAGGCGATGCTAATTTTTCCAAAAGATCGGGACGCGCATCGGGAACGCGGAATCCTTCGTTGAATTCGGCGATTCCGCTTGCGCCCTCACCTTTTCCACGCGCAACCAATTCATGCCCAAATACGTGCATGACATTTGCGAGCGCTTTATCTGCATCCGGATTTTCGAGAGATTCAATAACGGTTCGAAAAGTCGCTTCAAGCGTTTGAACGCGTGTGACTTCGCGCTTGGTAACTGTTTTTGTTTTCCTGTCGTAGCTTGTTGCGGTCCGGGGCAATGCCATCGCAAACGCGGTTTCGATTAAATTGATCAGCAACTCTTTAAGTTCTGCTGATTGCGTTGCTCCTTTTGCCCATTGAATCAACTCTTGCTTTTCGGCATCACTTAAAACCGATCTTGTAAGATCTGCTTGTTCAGTCGGACTCTTGATATCCAAAATACCGCGTATGAGCAGTGCTCTGATTTTCTGGTACAGCTCTTTTACTAATCCAAATTCTTCTTTGACTTGGCCGAATGCACCAATCACTTGATAACGCAAGGCTTGCCAATCCGACAATGCCTTGGGCGCTGTCGCCATTGGTAATTTCCGGCTTTCGCGCAACCACGCACGCACAGGAAGTTGTGATTGAACATAGTCACGAGCCAAATCGATAGAAGTCGACAGCGCTTCACCTTCGTTTGCGAGCACATCCACCCAGCCGATTTTTTGAGCCACGCGAGGCGATACCATGCCGCCGCTCAAAAGAATTATGAGCGCTCTCGCGGGCCCTGCAAGACGCGGTAGATAAACAATTCCGCCTGCTCCGGCCAAAAGCCCGAGTTTAGATTCCGGCTGCGCAATTCCGCCGCGCACACGGTCCATCACACGGACTGTATTTTCAAGCACGTCCTCCGCGCCGCCACCCAAGGCAGGGCGCGAAATAGCCGCAATCGAAACGATATCGTATTTTTCCTGTAATTTCTTTTTGAATCTCCAATTCGGTACAGAATATTGAAGCGCATATTGTGTAATTTGTTCCGGATCTTGATCTTTTAATTCGTTAAAGACTGTCAGATCCGCGCCGGCCGCATAATTGGCGCCTTCACTTGCCTTCACCCAGGCTGTTTTGAGCCCGCGCGCTTTGCGGGCAATGCCGATATGCAGGATCCGCTCCATCATTCGCCGCTCTTCCAATACGCGGTTGAGATCAAGCGCATTACGGTTTTTGTAATTGGTCATTGTGATTTGAAAAACGCCGTCCTCTACTTTTTCAAAGCGCAGGTAATCACCAAATGATTCCGGAATTAATCGCTCAGCCACGAGCGCTTGACGGACAATCGTCGCTGCTTTGTCTAAATTTCCGGCCTGTATATTCGCGTTCTTGAACAAACGATCTTTGAGTTCGTTTTCCAATGCAGCGCGGTCCATATCTTCTACTTTAAGTTCTGTTTCAGTAATTTTGAACGCAATTTCATCAAATCGTGATCCGCCGAAAATATCAAACTCATCCTGATCTACATTCTTTACAAGCGCCCGGGTAATGCTCTCCGCGCTCAACTGCCTCAGCTCAGAACGGCTGTCGAAAGATTCAACTCGAAATTTTGCCGAATAAAGCGCCGCTCTCAAATTAAATGACAAGGTTTCGATTGCCCGCCGAACATCTGAAACCGTTTTAAGCGGTTTTAAATCAAAGCTAAATACTTGACCGTTAAAGAAAATCCTCATTCCTTTTGAGCTGTTAATAGGAACCGCATAAAAATCTCTTAAATCAGGCTGGCCGAGATAGGCGCCGAGGGAGCGATTTAATTGTTCGGACAAAGTGGCCGGATCTGTCACGGGCAGCTCATGCTCTCCGATTATAAGTTTGTAATTTGATTCTTGAAATCGGCCAGGCTTGTTAACGATCCGGATTTGATCATGCAAGCCATAATGAAAAACAGCCGACTGAAGAATCAATTCATAACGCTCGGGCTTTCCTTCAAAGTCTTCGATTTCCGTGTAGCGGCTGTCCGCCAGAAAATCGATCCCCAAAACCCTCTGGCCGTCCGGAGAATACCTTGGCACTGCAATAAATTGGTTCGGCTTAAGCCCTAAAATAGAATTGACGCCTTCAATTATATTTTCAATAAAGTCAGGATGAATGGGATTTGCGGGGATTACTTTATTATTCAAAATAATGGCGCCCCGCTCTGCGTCAGTTTCGATGGTAATTGTCCGCTGATCATCCGCTGGCTGGCCATTACTCGGCTTAAAAATTATGTTCGATCGCAATAGGCGTCTGTCTTGAATCATAGCGGAAACCAAGGCCGCAACGCCCAAAACCATACCCATCAAATTAGTAAGCAGCCAAGCTCCGATCACCGAAGCGGCAACACCCTCCAATATATTCAGCCGCAATTCAGAGCGCGAAGACTGAGAAGTTGCGACGGCCGGCCTTTCATCATGATCAGAAAAGAAATAAACACCGGCACCGGCTCCCGCAATGGCAGCAAGTACAAGAAAAACGATTGTCCGCTTCGCTACTCGCCTATAGTAGGCGTCTTGATCTTCATCAAGAGATTCCTGTGACAGGGTTTCATGCCGCAGTTCAGCGCGGTTTTCAAGAGCTCTATCTTCATCCGGATTGCTCAAACCAGATTTTGAATTCGTAACTGCCGTATCAGGCAAAGCCGGCTCCTGTGCAGGAAGTGAAACAGAATCGAGAAACGCGATATAAACAGCCGCATCCGCCACTGACCGCCAACTCGCCTGAGCGCCCGGCGCCTTTGATTGATTCTGCTGAAAAATGGAAACTGTCCATTGCGATGGTGTTTGAGCTCTGTAAAGACTGATTCTAAAAATACCCGGCAATTTATTTATTCGGAAGTTTTTTGTAATTCGGATATGTTCTTTGGTTTCATCTTTGATTTCATTGAGGATATGTGCGGCGTCTGATTGAATGGTTTTGGCGGCGGCAATCGCAATATCGGCAAGGATTGAAGAGCTGCTGTGCTCGGATCCAAAATTTTTCTCTAATGTTACATCACTGACCTCGACGCCAAGCTCATCAACTGACCGTTTCCATTTTAAAAATGCGGCGGTGATTAACCCGATGATTCCCGACACGCTAAAAGCAATTGAAGTCGTGCTAATGCCATCAAGGTAGCTGAAATCGCCGTCGGCCAAAATGGTTCTGAGTTCAGAATTTGATCGAATCGAAGGTTCGGCTTGTTGTAATGGGCGTGAAGTTGCAATGCGCATACTTCCCTCGACAGCGGAAGGAAAACTAGAAAGCGTCCGCGGATTATCAACAGAAAGGCCGGCAGATAGACAAAATGGATTTTTTGAAAGTGATTGCGCGACCATCGCAACATCACCGTGTGCAATGGTGCTGGTAAGCGTGAATGTGAAACAGAGGGTTGCGGCGGTAGTTCTGAAGAAAAGGGTTTTTAATTTCATCATGAAAAACGGATCATTCATCCTTCCTTCCAAGAATGAATTTAGTGAGAGTATACTTAAAAACTACAGAGTGTCAATATTAATGGTTAAAAAAGTATAACAAAAGTATGTTTATGTTACTCGTTAGTCCTAGTTATGGACAAGAAATAAGGTCCGATAGGTAAAACGCTTAGGGTTTCAGGGTGGGAATAATCTCCCGGACTGCATGTCGAAGAAATCGGCGGGAATAAAAATCAGGATCGATCACCTCTCCGTTCCAAACCACGAGATCAAGGTCAATGATGCGGGGACCGAATTTGTCAGGCGAAACTGTGCGGCCCATTTTTCTTTCGATTGATTTCAAAATCTTGATTGTTTCCTCGCGGTTGAGATTACATTCAATCAAAATGGCGCCATTCAGGAAATCCGGTTGATTCACTTTTCCAACCGGTTTTGTTTTAACTAATTTAGAAAGCGCAAGAATTTTAAATTCCTGAGTGAGGAGCAGCTTTGCTTTCTCAACATTGGCCTCAGGATCGATATTAGAACCAACGCCGACGGCGGCAATGTTGGGCATGTGTGAGGTCACCTTCTTTTTGCGCTCACCGTAATTGAAACAGAATCGGCAAAACGGAGCGCGAGCGGCTTGTCGACTTGAACGGTCACTTTTTTGGCCTGTTGATAGCTCATGACAAGTTTCAAAATATGATCGGCCAATTTCTCGAGCAGAAAAAAACTCGTCTTTTCAACCTCGGCGATGATGTATTTGGTAATTGTTTTGTAATCCAGGGCATGCTGAATATCATCTGTCGCCATCGCCTTTGCCGCATCCGCTTCGATTTCCACATTGATCACGATTTCCTGCTTATGGATCCGCTCCGCCGGATTGATGCCGATGATGGCTTTGAGCTTTAAATTTTTGATTCTGATAATCGCTGGTTTCTTCATGACGATAAATGCTGTCCGCCGTCTACAAATAATATTTGTCCGGTTATAAAATGACCGTCAAGCAAATAGCGGATCGCGCTCAATATGTCGTGAATGTTTCCCTTCTTCTGAAGAGGAACTTGTCGGATCAGTCTGGATAGATTTGAATGCTTGCCATCAATGGGAGGAAGAATAACGCCCGGAGCAATCGCGTTAACGCGAATTTTGGGCGCCAAATCAGACGCCGCAAGTTTGGTCAGAGCCTCGAGGCTTTTCTTTGAAAGCGTATACACCAAATAGCGGCTTGAGTTTTTCGCTATGCGTGTATCGAGCAGGTTAATGATTTGGCCTTTTTTGCAAATCCGCGCAAAATCGCGCGAAAGAAAAAATGGAGCACGGAAATTTACGTCCATCTGCTCTTCCAGAAGCTCCACTTCTGTCTCCGCTAATTTTCCGGCTTCATAGACTGAAGCGTTGTTGATCAAAACCGACAAATTGGGAAACGCTTTTTTCGCGCTGGATACCAAATTGGAGACATCATGATAACTTGATAAATCAGCATAAAAAATTTCAGAGCGGCGGCCCATCCGCTTAATCCGCGCAGAGGTTTGGAGAGCGTCGTTCTTTGAATGATGGTAATGAACCGCGACATCGTAACCGTCTTTGGCAAGTTCAAGTGCGATTGCCTGCCCGATTCGCTTGGCAGCTCCGGTAATTAGCGCTGCGCCTTTTGATTTTTTCATGGTCGGTTCCTTGGGGACGGTCCTCTAGGGGACAGGCCTTATCCTTAATATGTGATAATTTATATACTACCAGGGCGGTCCCCGCAAGGACCGTCCCCTTATGGGTAAAGTTGTTCTAAATTCCAGTTCTTGGCTTGTTTCGTGTAAAGATAACGTTCGTGCAGGCGATCGGGCTTTCCAAACCAAAATTCAATTCTCGAAGGCTCTACAATAAATCCTGACCAATATGGCGGGCGCGGAACCGTTTTGCCATGATATTTTTTTTCAAGTTCTGCTGCACGCTTTAATAATTCTTCATGCGATTCAAGCGGCCTGCTTTGTTCAGACGCCCAGGCGCCAATTTGGCTGCCGCGCGGCCGTGATGCAAAATACTTATCCGCTTCTTCATCGCTTACTTTACTGACCCTACCTTCAACCCGGACCTGCTCTTCCAGAGTCGGCCACCAGAAACAAAGCGATACATTTGGATTTTTCTCAAGCTCCTGTCCTTTACGGCTTTTGAGATTGGTATAAAAAATAAATCCGCGCGCATCGGCACCTTTGAGCAGCATCATGCGGGAAGACGGTTTTCCATTGGGGCCCGCTGTTGCAAGCGACATCGCATTTGCCAGTTTGATTCCGGAAGCTTCCGCGCGCGCCATCACGATATTGAACCGTTCAATCGGATCAATGTTTTTCATGCCCCGTATATTTCTGGTTTGATTCATGGTCGGTTCCTTGGGGACGGTCCTCTAGGGGACAGGCCTTATCCTTATATATTAATCATTTACGGGCTTTTTAGCCCGGAGACCTGCTCCTGCAGGGCCGTCTCCAATAAGTGATTCGTATCCTTTTTTAAAACTAGGGAATTTAAATTGAAATCCCAAACTTTTTAACTTTGCATTCCGGCAGCGCTTGCCGCTAATTTTTCCGTCGATATCAAACTTCGCGCGATTTTCAATTCCGAGCTGACCGCTCAGCCAAGCCAACAATTCCGAACGCTTTGCCGGCTCGTCATCCGCTCCGATGTAAACCTGCCCGGCTTCCGCATGTTTAAAAAGCGCCATCACGCCGCCCACCACGTCGTCCAGATGAATCAGATTCACATACTCATCTTCGGATGATTCAGGCCACTTTCCGGATTTCAAGTTTTGAATTTGATTTCGCCCGGGGCCATAAATGCCGCCAAGCCGGAAAATAACAGCCGGCAAGCCTGACTTCAAAACTTGTTCTTCTGCCTGAAGCAATATACCGGAACGCTCAGAATCGGGTTTCAGCTGCATATTTTCATCCACCCACTCGCCTGCAACATCCGGGAAAACGCCGGTGCTTGAAATGTAAACCACAAACGGCGCGATCGGATTTTGCTTCAGCCGTGATAAAAGATTACCGGCACCTTCTATATAAACTTTCCTGTAATTCTCCGGATCGCGCGAATCCGGCGCTACGGCAATCACCACAAATTGGACGTCCGGAACAGCGCTTAAAGTTTGAGGTTTTGTCAGATCGCATACAATCGGCTGCGCACCCAGCAGTTCAAATTGCTTCGCCTTCTCATTTGAACGCGTTGTAACCCAAACTTTCTGATTCTTGGATCTGAAGTATGCCACAACCGCTGATCCGACATAGCCGCCGCCCACCACTAAGATTCGATACATATCAACTTTCTGTCATTGCGAGACATGTTTATGCGTGTCGAAGCAATCTCAGCTCAGTCCCGACTCGGTCAGAGTCAGGAACGGCTCTGAGATTGCCACGGCAATGATCAAAGCGCCTCGCAATGACGAAACCGGGGATTATTATACCGTTTTTCTTTCCTTTTTCCGAAAAAAATGTAAAATGAGTCCCATGAAAGAATTAACACTTGTGATTGGCAATCAAAACTATTCATCCTGGTCGCTTCGCGCCTGGATTCTCTTAAAGCAAGCCGGGATTCCTTTTAAAGAGATTAAGGTTCAGCTGCATCAGGGAGCATCAAAGATTGACCAATATTCACCTTCCGGCAAGGTGCCGGTTTTAATAGACGGTGATATTAAGGTTTGGGAATCGCTCGCAATCGGTGATTATATCGCGGAAAAGTTTCCCGATAAAAACTTGTGGCCGAAAGACCCGAAAGCCCGCGCTGCCGCACGCTCCGTCAGCTCTGAAATGCACGCCGGATTTCAAGCGCTTAGAGGCGCCATGCCGATGAATTGCAGGGTTAAAATGAAAAGCCGGGCCGTGGCATCGAATGTTACAAATGAAATTGAGCGAATTCAATCTATCTGGACTGAATGCCGCAAAACCTACGGAAAGTCAGGGCCGTTTCTCTTTGGGCACTTTACAGTTGCGGATGCCATGTACGCGCCGATCACAGTCCGTTTTAACAGTTACAGCGTCCACTTGACTGAGCTCCCGACTAGTTATATGAACACCATTTCGTCACTGCCTGCCATGCACGAATGGATGCAAGCCGCTCTGGCCGAAAAGGAAAAGATTCCGGAACTTGATAATTTGATTGGCTAATTCCCCGCCGTTCAGGTATTATTCACGCTCCACAATCGCTAAATTATGAAAATCGAACAAAAGAATATACGAAACATTGCCATTATCGCGCACGTTGACCACGGCAAAACCACGCTCGTGGATGCTATCTTGCGCCAGGTGCAGGTTCACCGCAATATTGAAGAGATGGGTGAACGCATCATGGACTCCATGGATCTTGAGCGCGAACGCGGCATTACGATCCGCGCGAAAAACGCGAGCATCACCTATAACGGCACCAAAATCAATATCGTCGATACACCCGGCCACGCGGATTTCGGCGGTGAAGTGGAGCGTATTTTAATGATGGTGGACGGTGTTTTGCTCTTAGTCGATGCCAAAGACGGCCCGATGCCGCAAACACGCTTTGTGCTCAGAAAAGCCCTTGAACTCGGTCATAAAGTCATTGTCGTCATCAATAAAGTTGATTTACCGGACGCGCAAACCGAGGATGTGGTTAACAAAACATTTGATCTTTTTGTTGAATTAAATGCTCACGAAGATCAGCTCGACTTCCCTATTGTTTATGCCTCCGCTCTGAGAGGAACCGCGACGCTTGATATGAAAAAACCAAATGACAACGTGAATCCTCTTCTTGATACCATTGTCAGCAAAATTCCGCCGCCAAAAGCCGACCCTGACGCATCGCTCCAGATTTTGGTACTCGCACTTCTTGCGGATTCCTACAAAGGCAAAATGGGCATCGGAAAAATCACGGGCGGGTCCATTCATCAAGGCAATGAGGTTGCACTTGCACGTAACGGTAAAATTATTGCCAAAACAAAAGTGACCTGCCTTTTAACTTATGAAGGCCTTGAGCGCATCGAGGTTGACAAAGCCGTTGCCGGCGACATTGTGGCCGTGGCCGGAATTGAAAATGTCGGAATTTGCGACACCATTACAGACCCTAACAAACCTTCGCCTTTACCGCCGCCGACCATTGATGAGCCAACGGTTCAAATGACATTCGGCGTTAATACCAGCCCGTTTGCCGGCCGAGAAGGAAAGTTTGTCACCTCGCGCATGCTGCGCGACCGGGTATTCAAAGAGCTGGAAACAAACGTATCGTTGCGTGTTACCGAAACCGGAAGTCCTGATACTTTGCTCGTTTCAGGTCGAGGCGAACTGCATCTTGCCATTTTAATCGAGCAAATGCGCCGCGAGGGCTTTGAGCTTCAAGTTTCCCAGCCGGAAGTGATTTTACATGTTAAAGACGGCGTCAAACATGAACCGTTCGAATTCTTAGTCATTGACGTGCCCGGCGAATATCAGGGTGCTGTCATTGAGGAAATAGGAAAGCGCCGTGGAACTTTAAAAAACATGCTGCAAACACCCACCGGCGATCAGCATTTGGAATATCAAATCTCTACACGCGGCGTCATTGGTTTGAAGGGCGCCTTGATGACCAAAACACGCGGCACGGCCATCATCCATCATGTGTTTGATGAATATAAACCCATTGAAGATAATTTGATTGCAACACCGCACGGTTCGCTCGTGGCATTTGAAAACGGAACCACCAATGCTTATGGATTGAGAAATTGTGAAGAGCGTGGTGACTTATTTGTTCCGCCCGGTATCGAAGTCTACCAAGGCATGGTGATTGGTGAAAATTCGCGCGGTGAGGATTTGGACATCAGCCCCTGCAAAACAAAAAAACTTTCAAACATGCGCGCCACCGGTTCGGATGAAGCCATCATCTTAAAACCGCCGAAAGAAATGACGCTCGAACTTGCGATTGAGTACATCGGGCCGGATGAACTTGTGGAAGTCACGCCCAAAAATATCCGCTTGCGGAAAAGAGCCTTAGACCCTCTCTCCCGCAAACGCGCCAAGCGTTAACGCGTTTTCCTCATTAAAACTTATTATTTCCGGAATTATTTATTACGGCGTAGGGCTGCAAGCCGCATCTTCTGTAACGAAGCTTTGGAGTGACGGCGGCCATACATCGGATTATTCTTTCCTTTTGAAGCTTTACCTATTTTTGCCTTTGTTGCGCGGGAATGTTTTCTTCCATAAAAGGCATTATTTTTACCCTTTGCTGCCAAGCTCATCTTGCGCCTGGTTGCCATTGAATGTTTTGCCACGTGCTACCTCCTCTGTAAAAAGTGTTTATAAGGTGAAAGTGTACAATGAGATACGGCAAAATACAAGCTTTGCCGAAGTATAGTTTTTTGTTGACTGTGCCTTCTATTTTGTGTATTTTTATGCCGTTGTTAATTGATGTGAGGTTAAAATTAAGTGAAAATAATGTCGCAAGGCCGTAAGCAATTAACACGCTTACGGTTTTTTTGTTTCTGGCCTTATTGAGTCACGGTAAGGACAGCCTGCGCTTGGCTTCACTGAGAACGAAAGGAAGATAACAATGGCACAAGGTACTGTGAAGTGGTTCAGCAATCAAAAGGGCTTTGGATTTATTACACCTGAAGGCGGCAGCGGAAACGATGTATTCGTTCACCATTCTGCGATCCAGGGCGAAGGCTACAAAACCCTCAAAGAAGGTGACATTGTGACCTACGATGTTACCACTGGACCTAAGGGTGACCAGGCTGCAAACGTTGTCGTGAAAAAATGAACCATTTCTAACGCCAAAAACCCTCTGCTTTATTCAAGCAGAGGGTTTTTACTTTTGTGATATAATCAAGCCCGTTATGCATGAACATTCAACACAAACACCTCAAGCAAGCCTTGATATTCGTGAACACGGTTCCCCGCAGCAGGGCGCTGCGCAAACCAGCGAGCGCCGGCTCTACGTTCAGCTTCAAGTTTTCACCAATTGTAAAAATCCTTCTGCTTTAATCGAGCCTCTAAAAGCTTCAGAGCTTGCCAGTGTCATTTATGCGGATGCGAACGACCCATTTGGCATCGGAATCTTGTGTCTAACCGAAGATCCGGGCGTATTTACCAACACACTCAGGGAACTTTTCCTGAGCAAACCATTTGAATCGCTCGTTCACAAACCGGACATGACCATGCTAGGCCGCACTTACTCGATGGGGCGCGAAGCGGATCTGGAAGATTGGCTTTTGAAAAAACCGATGCGCAACGCTTTGAATCCTGAGCATGAATGGGCGATCTGGTATCCGCTGCGCCGAAAACCTGAATTTGAATTACTGCCGAAAGAAGAGCAGGGTAAGATTTTATACGAACACGCTAAAATCGGAATGGCTTACGGGCAAGCGAATTACGCGCATGACATACGGCTCGCCTGTCACGGATTGGATAAGCACGATAACGAATTTGTGCTTGGCTTGGTCGGATCCGAACTCTATCCCTTATCGCGGGTAGTTCAGGATATGCGTAAAACCCAACAAACTGCGAAATACATTCAATCGCTTGGACCTTTCTTCATCGGAAAAGTCCTTTGGCAATGCCCGCTTTCGTAGGAGCGTATGCAATACGCCCCTGCCACGATACCATTACGAACCAACCTTCTCTCGATTAGCCGTCACAAATAATTGTAAACGACGAGCGATTTCTCCTCTGACACGCCGGAAAACTTTCATCCGCTCTTCCTCAATTCCTTCTGCTTCAGCCGGATCATCAAAACCCCAATGGATTCTCTGTGTATCATTCGGAAAAATTGGGCACGACTCGTTGGCGCGGTCGCAAACAGTAATGACGAAATCAAATTTCTGGCCTTCAAATTCATCAACCGATTTCGACCGATGTCCAGAAATGTCGATTCCGATTTCCTGCATGGCTTTAATTGCCAAAGGATTGACTACAGACGGCCGCGTTCCTGCACTGAACACATCAAAACTGTCTCCCGCAAGTTTTCTCAAAATCCCTTCCGCCATCTGAGACCGGCAGCTGTTTCCGGTACACAAAAACAAAACACGCTTTTTCATGTCATTCTCCTTTTAGAAAAAGTTTCTTCTGAAGCCAGAACGCAACGTTAACAAGACCAATCAAAACAGGCACCTCCACCAACGGGCCGATCACGGTCGCAAATGCAACATTTGAGTGAATACCGAATACCGAAATCGCCACAGCTATGGCTAGCTCAAAATTATTGCTGGCTGCCGTAAATGAAAGCGTGGTGGCTTTTTCATAATTTGCTTTTAACCGCCAGCTCATCAGAAAACTGACAAAGAACATGACAACAAAATAGATGACGAGTGGAATAGCAATCTTGATCACATCAAGCGGAATTTGCACAATCAAACTTCCCTTTAAGCTAAACATGACCAATATGGTGAACAAAAGCGCTGTGAGTGTCATGGGGCTGATTCGCGGAATAAACGAAGTCTCATACCATTCTCTTCCCTTGATCCGGACCAACACAACCCGGCTTGTGATACCAGCCAAAAATGGAATGCCCAGGTAGATCAAAATGCTTTTTGCCACTTCCGTCATTGAAATCTGGATTGTGCTGGAATCCAATCCAAAAAATGGCGGCAGCACGGTAATAAAAAAGTAAGCGTAAACACTGTAGAAAAGAATCTGGAATACACTATTAAACGCCACGAGCGCGGCGGCATACTCGGTGTCTCCTTTGGCAAGGTCATTCCACACAATCACCATCGCAATGCAGCGCGCCAATCCGATCAAAATGAGCCCTGTCATGTATTCCGGATATCCTTTAAGAAAAGTAAGTGCCAAGAAAAACATCAAAAAGGGCCCGATCAGCCAATTTTGAATAAAACTCAAAATAAGCACTTTCCAATCACGAAACACTTTTCCCATTTCCTCGTAACGCACCTTGGCAAGCGGCGGATACATCATCAATATGAGGCCTATGGCAACGGGAATATTGGTAGCTCCGAATTGGAATGAATTAATCACCTGCTCAACGCGCGGCAGAAAATAGCCCGCCATCACACCAAGTGCCATCGCCAAAAAGATCCACAGCGTCAGGTAGCGGTCAATAAATGAAAGCCGTTTTGTACAAGTTGTCATTAAGAACTCCTTAAGAGCGCGCGTGCTTTTGTCGGGATTGAGATTGTGTCCATCCGGACAAAACAACGCTGAGCCGCTTTTTCATTTTCTGTAATTCTTTTATTTTTAGTCCAAATTCATTTATTTTTTTCTCAAATACATCTGCTACCAAATCACAGCACGGTTCAAGCCCGCGCTCGCCGCATTTCATGATTTGCCGGATTTCGTCCAGCGTCAGCCCAAAACTTTTTGCCTTCTTAATAAAAAGAAGTTTATCGATGGTTTCACCCGAATACATCCGGAAGCCGCCCTGGCTTCTCGCAGGCTTTTTAACAAGTAATAGTTTTTCGTAATAGCGGATCGTGTCGATCGGCGTCCCGCTTTTCTTAGCCACTTCGCCGATTTGATGGAACGTTTGTTCTTGTTTCATGGGTTTCTCCGAAGTTAAAATTTACACCCTAGAGTATACTCCAGAGTCAACAAAAAGAAAAGAGGGCGGGATTTCTTACAGGATGCGTTCCCATGATTCGACGGGGCCTTTTATCTGTCGAAACAAAGGATGGGGAGTAACGGGCCCTGTCTTGGCGATCAGCTTAAACTTTTGGGGAGAGCGTTTTTTCAGTTTCCGGCAAAGCCAGTTAAATTCATACTTGAGCTGGCCAACCGTCACAGGGATTTTCTTTTTGGATTTTCGGCGGCCAATCTTCTTTTGATCAAATTGATAGCCGCGCGATTTGGATTCCTGCCACACAAACGACAAATAGGCCGCGAGCGACTGTTGGGGATGGCGCTGTTTCTTAAATCGATCTAATTGCGGATGATTTCTGTAACCTTTGGTCCTTCCCTGCAGCACTTTTTGCGCCAGGAGCGCTTCGCGCCAAAGCGCTACCAGGCCCTGCGGGTCTAAATATTTTGGATGGACACTCCAGAGTCTCATGAAGAATTAATCAAACTTCTTAATCAAAAAAGCAGAAATCAGGCAGCCGTAAAAATTAAACACCAAATCCCAACCTGTGTTTTCATAGCCGCCGACATTGGTATTAGGAACCGTGAGAGTTGCCGCAAATTCCACGATTTCATTCATCGCACCGAAACCCATTCCAGCCGCGGTGCAAAGTGTCAGCATTCCAAGCGTGGGTTTGACTTTTTGAATATCGATTTTCAATTTTGAAGCAAGAATCTTGCGGAAACCCTGCCAGCAAAGCCACGTCGTCATGCCGAATCCATACGCATGCACAAATTGATCAAACTTGAGATGCTGCGGAATAATCCAAAGATTGTACAGGACGGTTTCATCGCCTTCGCGCGGCCACGAATCAGGAATATGAAGAAGCCCGCCTGCCATATGAAGCAACCCCCAGACACTCATGCCCCATAAAAGCGGTATCGTGAGCCCGACTCGAAAATGAACGGAGCCGACAATAGCAACCAGGATCGTGGTAACAATGATGTAGAACTGAAACTCGTGATTCCCAGCCGCCAGACAAAGCGGAATTGCGCCAAGCAGATATGTGGCGCTAAATGCGAACACCAGCCAAACGTCTTTTGTAAACCGGGCACGTTCAATAGCCATGCGGAATTATAGAATATCCGCAGCTAAAATGCCTAGCCGAAAAATGGCAAGGCCAAGCACAACGCTCGCCAATACATTGAAAAGCGCCTTTAATTCTTCCCCTGTTTTGACAAGGTGGGTCGTTTCAACAATCAAAGCAGAAAATGTGGTAAAAGCACCGCAAAAACCGATTACGAGCAGGAGCTTCATGTCTTCGCTGAGCACCCACTTTTCTTCTGCTATCGAGGATAAAAAACCAACCAGAAAACAGCCAATCAAATTCACGACTAGTGTTCCGTACGGGAAACCAGCGCCGGCGATCCGGTGAATGACTCCGGAAAGTAAGTAGCGCGCAGCACCGCCTGTTGCACTGCCGACAATTAATCCCATCCATTTTTGCATCGAAAACCTCCTAAAAATAGAAAAACTCCTACAAAAGATTTGGTTTCTTTTGTAGGAGTTATCAGCATTTTAAATGAATGCGGTTGTATTGCGGCGAACCCCATCACCGCTAAAAACAAGCGTATTGTATCTTGTTAAAATTTAAAATCAAGAACCGGATTTCTTGCAGCAGCGTTTCGCATCAATTGAGTATTGGCCTCCGCCAAGAAACATGAGCGCAAGCGATATGGTTCAATAAGCTAGCGCAAGCTCTTTTGCTTGAAACGGATCCGCGCCGTGAGCAATCATCCACGCCACACTCATCGTACAAAAGACAAAGAAAGCCGCAACGCGTGTGCAGAGCCCGAGCACGATTAAGATTCCGCCCGCAAATTCTGCAAGTGCAGCCGCCCACGCAAATACTTCCGGCATTGGAAAACCCATTTTCTCGACACCGGGGACCATCATCGCCATGTGACCACCGAATACTTTACCGTAGCCGTGATACGCAATTCCGGAACCCATCAACAAACGTAAAATCAAAACTCCGAGACTGTTGAACTTATCTTGATGTTTTTCCATCGCTCCCTCCGAGTTGGTTAGAACCAAGAACGCGGCAATTTTATCACAAAAGCCCCGTACAAACTTCTCTTTTTAGACAATTTGACCGATAATCAATAAATCCATGACTGACGAATCCAAGCCCCATCACTTTTTATCGGCACTCAAAATCGCAGATGTAAGGTACTTCATCGGCTCCGTAGGCACCGCAACAATTGCAAGCCGCGCGCTTGCGGTTGTGATCGGCTTTCAAATCTACAAAATCACGCACTCAGCACTTGCGCTTGGATGGCTGGGATTGATTGAAGCCATTCCGGCCATCTCGCTCGCGTTATTCGGCGGATATGCGGCGGATCACTTTGACCGGCATAAGATTTTAGTCATCACACGCGCGTTTTCAGCCGTTTGTGCCGTTGGGCTTTTCTTGGTTTCAAAATACGGTGGCGAATACACGGTGGCAGGACTTTATTCAATCGTTTTCCTGGTTGGCGTTGCGCGCGGATTTTCAGACCCGGCCGCGACAGCTTTTGAGGCACAGATTGTTCCGAAACATTTAACGGTCAACGCCAGCTCTTGGATCAGCAGCACCTGGATTAGTTGCTCAGTCATTGGCCCGGCCATTATCGGATTTGTCTTTGACGCCTGGGGCGCCGCGAATTCTTATTTATTCATCAGCGCGTTTTTCGTGGCCGCATGGATTTGCATGATCTTGACACGCGGAATTCCCAACACGATTCCCTTACATAAGGAATCAATTTTTAAAAGCATCAACGCAGGCTGGCATTCGGTTGTTAAAAATCAGCCGCTCTTTGCGGCGATGGCACTTGATTTATTTGCTGTCCTTTTCGGCGGCGCAATTGCCCTTCTGCCGATTTATGCGGAGAAAATCCTCAAAGTCGGCGCCTCAGGCCTCGGGCTTTTGAACGCAGCGCCGTCTTTAGGGGCTTTGATTATTACGCTGCTCGCCACGCGCCACCCGCCGATTGAAAAAGCGGGCCGCAATTTACTGTTCACCGTCGCCGCATTCGGCGTCGCGATGATTATTTTCGCGTTTTCCGTTAATTTTTGGCTTTCCATGGCAGTGCTATTCTTGAGCGGCATATTTGACGGCATCAGTGTTGTGATCCGGCGCTCCATGATCCGCCTTCTGTCGCCGGATCACTTGCGCGGACGAATTGCATCGGTGAATTCGATTTTTATCGTTTCTTCAAATGAGCTCGGCGCGTTTGAAAGTGGTATGCTGGCGGCCTTGATCGGGACCGTTCCTTGCGTTGCCGTTGGTGGAGTTTTAACTCTCATCGTAGTCGCTTCGGTCACAGTTTTCGCCCCTCAATTAAGACGCCTCAGGTTCGACGTTCACACGCTGGAACAAAAGTAAATCCGCTTAAACTGCTAAATCAGTTACTTCATCATCAAAAATGAGTTGCGGTTTTACAAAGAGCGCCATGCCAAAAGTTAATGGCCCCACACGGCCAATAAACATCATTAATGTAATCAATATCTTTCCTAAACTTGTAAGTGAGGCCGTAATGCCCATGCTGAGCCCCACGGTTCCCAAAGCTGAGGCAGACTCAAAGAAAACTTCATGGAAACTGAATGGCTCTGTGATAAGCAGCAGGTAAGTTCCGATACCAAGCGTCGTTAGATAGATGCTTAACGTCGCGACAGCGGTTCTGACGCGATCATCCGGAATGACTTCATTTCCAAACCTCACTTCTTTACTTCCCTGCATGGTGCTTTTGATCAAGGCAAAAATAGCTGAGAAAGTCGTCGTTTTAAGACCGCCGCCCGTACCAGACGGTGACGCGCCGATAATCATCAAAATTGTCAGGAGCATGATCACGGACCTCGTAAGCGTTCCAATTGTCACTGTATTGAAACCTACCGTCGTGAGCGCTGTCATGGCCTGAAAAAATGAGTAAAGCAGCCGGCTCTCGGGCGAATACTGGCCGCCGAAAGATTCTGTTAAGAAAATTAATGCGGTCCCTCCGACCAATAACCAAAAAGTAGCGGCTACGATAATTCGAGTTGTAAATGTTGGCCGTTTTTGTTTGCCTCTGATTACTTTCCAGACGTCCACACAAACAATAAATCCAAGCGCGCCCAAAATACTCAAGATAGAAATCACAAAATTAAGGCCAAAGTCGTCTTTAAATCCTTCGAAACTATTTGGAAAAAGCCCGAAACCGGCTGTGCAAAACGCCGAAACGCTGTGGAAAATTGCCTGCCAAATAGGATTGGGCGCTCCGCTTTTCAAAAAAATAAAAAAAAGCGGGATAGCGCCCGCGATTTCAATCACAGCGGTAAATAAAATAACGCTGATGATGAATTCTTCGATTTTAAAATTCTTTGGAATGCTGAAAACGGCCTCGGCAATATTCTTAGCACGCGCTTCCAGAACTCTTTTCGTGGTCAAAACCACAAAAGAGCCAAACGTCATATAACCGATGCCGCCAAGTTGAATTAAGATCAAAATGACAAGTTGGCCGAAAAATGTATAAACCTCCGAAACAGTAACCGGAGAAAGCCCTGTTGTAGACAAGGCCGATGTGGCAACAAACAAATTATCCAGCGCAGAAACAGCTGTGTTTTGCGCAACCGGTAAGCTGAGCAAAACAAAGCCCGCTAAAACATAAATAAGATAACCCAGCGTGACAAACCGGATAGGATTTGAATTTCTGAGGCGGTAAAGAACCTGGTAGAGATAGTCTTTCATGGTACGCTCCTTTTTAACCTACGGGGTTAGCTGACGGGCTAAAGCAAGAAGCTGCTTCTCACCTTGCAGCCTCAAAGCCTAATGCTTTGAGGTCATAAGCAAATCCAAACTTGATGCTTGGATTTATGGTGATTCGCCCCGATGACAACTCTCATTAAAATGTTCCAGCCATTTAATAATAAGAAGTCATTATCGTCCCAGAGTTACCTAAAACCGAAGATCAGTTATGATAGAAGCTCTGGGACAACATTGGGTTCCCCGTTCCGTGGTTGCCAATTTTCATTAATGAGAAATTGGGACGGACTCGGCAATAAGTCGTGGATTATACGCTTCGCTCTGAGTGTGTCAAGAGGGTAAAAACTAGCTTACTGACGTTCCAGGAGCGGCCAGTTTTTCATCAATACAAACTTGAGCCAGGAGCCGGCCGTGAGAGAGGTGATAATGGCAAGCAGGATGAGCGTCACGAAAAGGTCTGGGCTGATGATTCCCAAATCATAAGCCAAAGTGGCGAGCACGATGCAGGGCCCGCCGCGGTCATTCAAAGCCACCGACAAATTCCAGCTGGAAAGCCAGCTATAGCGAAGCAGCCTCGCGGTCAACATCACGGCCACCGTCTGCACCAAAATAGCGAACCCAAGAAAACCGAAGAAAAACCAGGGATCAAAATGATGGATTAAATCGAGTTTGATGCCAACAATCGCGAAATAAATAGGAACAAAGAATGAAAACGAGAAATCTTTGATCCGAACGCGTGCTTCCTCAAATTTTGGATCCTTCACAAAGTTGACGACAATACCCGCCAAAAAAGCGCCAAACACAAGATTTACATCCAGAACGCTCGCGATTGCTGAAAATAAAAGCAAGGTCAAAATAATGAAGCTAAGCTCATACTGGCTCAGCCATTTCTTGAGCTGCCATTTCCCCGCTAAATGAATCAATTTAGGAAAGTAAAAAAGCGCGACGGCAAAGAAAATAACGGTGGTCAGCACATGGATTGTGATTGAGGAAACATCAATGTGCCGGGAGACGGCCAATCCTGCCGCAATGGACACAAACACCCAAAGAATAATGTCGTGAATCGTGGCCGTTGCCAGTACAAGCCGTGCAAAATCGGTTTTGATGATACCCAGATCAAAAAAAATCTTAGAAATCACCGGAATAGACGTAACGGCGATTCCGACCGCGATAATAAGCCGCAAAGACAATATATTATTCGCGGGCCCCATCAGCCGCTCAAGATTGAAGAGGCTCGTCACCCACCAGCCGCAGATAAAAGGAATGACGGTTGTGCCGATCACAAGCGACGTGACGGTTTTAATATCACGCTTGTCGAGCTTTCGGTCAATTTCAAAGCCCGAGCAAAACATGAGAAGCACAAGCCCGAGCCAGTAGATAATCGAAAGCAATTCTCCGTTCCGAAAGAATATCCTCTGATAAAAATCAGGAGAAAAATAACCGAGAAAGGTAGGTCCCAGCAAAAGCCCGCCCATGATTTCACCGATGACTTTCGGAATGTGGAGGCGGGAAAAAAGCATGCCCAATGCTTGCGCGCAAAATAAAATCAGCAGGATAGCGACAAAAAAATTGGAAAGAACGGAAGGCTCGATTGACATGATGAGATTATACAATCAGCGTATTTCGATTTCTACCGGAACTTATTTTCTTATTTTTACATGACATTGAAAGAAGTTCAAAAATTCATGGCCAGCTGTTACTATGTAAGCTATGAATGAGTTCCGCAAGATTGTTTTTGATTCAAAACAAAACTGTATCTCCAATCTTTAAATATGCCGCTGCACACTATTGAAAATATTCTGCTAATCGGATCGGTGCTTTTGCTTCTGAGCGTATTTGCAAGCAAACTCTCTGATAAGTTTAGCGTTCCCGCCCTCGCCATTTTTCTAACAATCGGCATGCTGGCAGGCTCAGAAGGCATCGGCAGAATTTATTTTGACAATGCCCGTTTGGCAAACTCTCTGGGAATCGCGGCGCTTTCATTTATCCTGTTTTCCGGAGGCTTGGGAACCGACTTTCAGGCAACGCGCCGGGTATTTCCGCAAGGACTTTTACTTGCAACAGCCGGCGTATTCATCACCGCATTGATTACCGGAGCTTTCGCCGTCTGGATCTTAAATTTTTCGTTCATTGAGGGCTTGCTGTTAGGGGCTATTGTTTCATCCACCGATGCCGCCGCTGTCTTTTCTATCCTGCGCTCAAAAAATATCGGCCTCAAGGGCCGGCTGAAACCTCTGCTTGAGTTTGAATCCGGAAGCAACGACCCGATGGCTGTTTTCTTGACCGTTGGGTTTATCCAACTCATTCAAAACCCGGAGCTTCCCTGGCCTCAATTACTTTGGTTCTTTACAAAACAGATGTCAGTAGGCGCTTTGGCCGGCATTGTGATGGCGCACGTTATGATTAATATCATCAACCGATTAACGCTCGAATATGAGGGACTTTACCCCGTTCTCACTTTTGCTTTTGTGCTATTTACTTACAGTGCAACTTCCATGATCGGAGGCAGCGGCTTTCTTGCTGTTTATTTGGTAGGGCTTATTTTATCGGGAAAGGATTTTATTCATAAGCGCAGCTTGGCGCGGTTTCATGAAGGGCTTGGCTGGCTGATGCAAATTACAATGTTCTTAACACTTGGCCTTCTGGTATTTCCTTCCAGACTACTGCCCGTTGCTCTAAACGGGATTGCGATTTCTTTGGTTTTGTTTCTTGTCGCACGCCCCATCAGTGTCTTTCTATGCATTCCATTTGCCAGACTCAGAGAAAAAACGCTCATCTCGTGGGTCGGTTTGCGCGGCGCGGCGCCGATTATACTTGCTACCTTTCCCTTGCTAGCCGGCATTCAGGGCGCCGACATGATTTTTAATATTGTCTTCTTCGTTGTGGTGCTTTCTGTTTTAATTCAGGGCACCACCATCGCTCAAGTTTCACGACTGCTAGGGTTAAACACGCCGATTGAGAGACGCTCGAGGCCTCCTATTGAATTTGAACAGCGGGAAGGTGTTGATGCGGATTTGGTCGAATTTATCGTACCTTACGGCGGAAGCGCGATCGGAAAACCTCTCTACAAATTGAACTTACCGCAAGACAGTTTGGTGGTATTGATCGGACGATCGGATAAGTTTGTTGTCGCAAAAGGAAGTACAGCGCTGGAAGCGGGCGATATTGTTCTGGTGCTGGTTAATAAAAGAAACCTTGAAGCTGTTAAAGCTGTCTTTTCTGAACTGAAGGAATAACATTCCGGCCAGAAAACAAAAAGGCGGAGTCACATTTGACTCCGCCTTTTTGATTCAACTTCTAACGCTTACAGCTTAAAAAGCATGTCGGCGTAGCTCGGAACCGGCCAATAGCTTGCCGGAACGATCTGCTCCAAAGCATCAATATCTTTACGCAAATTCGCCTGTGCCGTGAACACCTTGTCACGATAAGCTTCGGCCTTGTGATGCGCTTCAGAGATTCCCTGGGCTTTCTTGGTTTCGGCTTCAAGTTTTTCAAGCTTTTCATTCGCTGATTCTAAAAGGTCGCTGATCTTGCTCAGCAATTCTTTCTGAACCGGCGCTTTTGCCTGAACATTCTTCAGCTTTGAAATGTTCTCTGCGAGATCCGTTGTGAACTTAATCACGGCCGGAATATACAGATGTTTCACCATATCAATAGAAGTCAACGCTTCAATGTTGATATGTTTCGCGTAGCCTTCGAGATAAATTTCGTAACGGGAATGGAGTTCAGTCTCAGAAAGCACTTTGTATTTTTCAAAGAGCTTAATCGCGGACTGATTGGCCATCGCGCCGAGCGCTTCAACCGTTGAAGTGATATTCGGAAGGCCGCGCTTTTTGGCTTCCTTCACCCAGTCGGCTGAATAGTTGTTGCCGTTGAAAATAACTCGGCCATGCTTATTGACCGTTTCCTTAATAATAGCAGCAGCTTCTCTGTTTTTATCCTTCGCTTTTTCAAGACGTGTTGCGATTTCATCAAGCGATTCCGCAACGATCGTATTGAGTACCGTGTTTGGTCCCGAAATGGAAGCCGATGAAGGCACCATGCGGAATTCAAACTTATTGCCCGTAAAAGCAAACGGGGATGTACGGTTACGGTCTGTGTTGTCTTTCGGAAGTGCAGGAAGTGAATCCACGCCGATATTCAAATAATGCTGGCCCTTGGAAGACGCTTTCTTCCCTTTGGCGAGCGTTTCCAAAATATCGGTAAGCTCTTCTCCCATAAAAACGGAAATAATGGCCGGCGGCGCTTCATTGGCACCCAAACGCAAATCGTTTCCGGGATTGGCCGCACCCGCGCGCAATTTGTCGGCATGTTTATCAACCGCCGCGATGGTCGCGCTCAGGAAAAGAAGGAACTGTTCATTGTCGTGAGGTGTTTGACCGGGCTCTAAGAGATTTTGGCCATCATCGGTAGCGAGCGACCAGTTGTTGTGTTTTCCGGAACCATTGACACCCGCATACGGCTTCTCATAGAGAAGGCAAACAAGTCCGTGACGGAGAGCGACTTTGCGCATGCTTTCCATGACGAGCTGATTGTGATCGGCCGCGATGTTGGTGGTTGAGAAGATCGGCGCCATTTCAAACTGAGCCGGAGCCACTTCGTTATGCTTGGTTTTGGACAATACGCCCATTTCCCAAAGCTCGGTATCCAAATCCTTCATGAATTTGGAAACACGGTCTTTAATGGAACCAAAGTATTGATCTTCGAGTTCCTGCCCTTTTGGAGCCGGAGCGCCAAAAAGCGTTCTGCCGGATGTGATCAAATCGAGGCGCTGATCAAAATATTTCTTATCAATTAAGAAATATTCCTGCTCGGGGCCGACGGTAGAAGCAACGCGCTTTGAAGTGTCGTTACCGAGCGCGCGCAATACACGAACCGCCTGTCTGGATACAGCTTCCATCGAACGAAGAAGTGGTGTTTTCTTATCCAACGCTTCGCCGGTATAAGAACAAAATATGGTCGGAATCGTGAGCGTCACATTGCCCGCATCGTCTGTTTTCAAAAACGCTGCTGAAGTGCAATCCCAGCCGGTATAACCGCGCGCTTCAAATGTGGCGCGAAGCCCGCCGCTCGGGAATGACGACGCGTCCGGTTCGCCTTGAATTAATTGTTTGCCGGAAAATTCCATCACCACACCGCCGTCAGAGGTCGGAGAAATGAATGAATCATGCTTTTCCGCGGTAAGGCCCGTCAACGGCTGAAACCAATGCGTGTAGTGCGTGGCGCCTTTTTCGATGGCCCAATCCTTCATGGCGTTGGCAACGACGTTCGCCACTTCGAGCGTCAGGGGCGCGCCGCTTTCGATTGTTTTGCGGAGTGCTTTATAGATTTCCTTTGGAAGGCGTTCTTTCATGACTTTGTCGCTGAATACGTGAGAACCAAATACATCTTTCAAATTGGTCATGCCACTTCTCCTTAGTTTAATTCTCTCTTGAGGCGCAGGCTCCCTTTTGCTGGTGATTGCATGCGATTCGAGTAATTCACTTAGATTTGCCATTGTCTTTCTCCTTCTTTCGTTTTGATTTTGATCTAAACCGGTCTCACAAAGCTGCCCAATATCAAAGGATGAGTCCTGGATATGTCCTTGAACTAGAGGCGAAATAGAGTGTTAATCTTACTCTAAAAGCAAAACTCGTGCCATAAAAAAATTAGGTTTTTTACACCTAAAAACGGTACTTTTTGAAGGCAGATTTAAGAAAAATTGATGACAAAAAGGAAGCACAAACTACAGATTTGTAGAGACGCGCTCGTCGAAGCCTGCCTATTCCCCGTTTAAATCGACCCTGCGGCGAAGTTCTTTTTTTTCACCGTGCGCTTTTTTGGCCGCAAGCATTTTATCTTTAGCGCGTTTTGACCGCTTGCGTTTTTGGCGTTTGATTTTGGCGACGCGTTTTGCTTCTTCGCTTTTCCGGCCAAGGATTTGAGATTCAATCCGCGAAACTAAAATTCTTCGCGCACGATAGCGGTTCATCGCCTGCGAACGCTCCTCCTGGCATTTCACCATGAGGCCCGATGGCCTGTGTTTCAAAACCACGCAGGTTGAAACTTTATTGACATGCTGCCCACCTGCTCCGCCGGAGCGCACAAAAGATTCTTCCAGGTCCGACTCGCGAATCCCGAGCGCTTCCATCTTGCGCTTGAGTTCTTCGGCTTTCTTAGGCGAAATCGGAAAAAGCATGGCGCGCGATTTTCTGTGTGTTTGTATTCTTTTTAGATATTGTGGAGACTGCTAATAAGCTGGTTAAAATCCTCACGGGCATGATCGATAGTTTCTTGAGGGCCCGTCATTTTAAAAAAAACAGGTCCTTGCGGAGCTGCCACAATAGCGCCAAGAACCGCAAAATCCTCCAGCGGCGGCCCTTGAGATGCCATCATAGGCCCGCCGGACGGCTGGTAAACTCCTTTCAGCGTAACAATGACAACATCAATTCCATTTACTCGACGTTTTTCTGTGTTTTCTCCGGTAAGTTTTTCAAACTGGCCTTTCCAGCGGTCGATATTAGCCTGAATGCCTCCACCCATCCCCTCACCGAAATAAAAAACAGCCATTTCTGCGCTTAATTCAAGCGTGGCTCCGGGTACTGTGAATTGAAAGACACGCATGCTTGAGGAAGGCTGAGTGTTGGTCCATGCTTCGGGAGTTGTGAAAGAAACTCCTGCAACTTTATTTGCATCGCGGGCTGCGTCTACCGGTAGAACCGGAAAGATGTTATATAGCAGAGAAAAGATTAAAAGGATGATTGAATTCTTTTTTAACATAACACCGCTCCTTTATTTGTGTATGGTTCGGTATAAATCTTCAACTTTCTTTCTGGCCCAGTCACATCGCCTCAAAAAATAGAGGCTCGATTTAATGCTGGGGTCATGATTAAAGCAGCGGATATTCACCATGCGGCCAAGCTCCTCGAAACCATAATGCTCCACCAGGCGATTCAGCATCATTTCGAGCGTAATGCCGTGGAGAGGATCATTTGGGCGTTGAGGCATTTTTATTAATGAGCTTGTTTGAATAAATAGCTGTGCAAAAAATACGCTGCCACAAGAAAGCTGATAGCCATCAGATAGGTTGGCCAAAAACCAAGTTTCAGCCAGCGATTTAAAATAAATGGAATGAAAAAACTCAGCGAAAGTGGAACCGCCACAACAATCGACATGGCAAATTGATTCACTTTAGCCATGTCTTTATATTCCAAATAAGAGAGGATAATGCTGATCATTGAGACAAGAGGAAGCGCCACTATAAATCCGGCAAGAATCGGCTTCTTTCCCGAAAGCCAAGAAGCGAACACTATGATGGAACTTGCTAGCAGGGTTTTAATGACGAACCACATAGATGATTTCCTTATTTCAATAGCTGCAGTGCCGTAGAGAGTTTTCCTTGAACTCTCACGGCGCAGTAGTTTTGCATCAGCAAAACTGCCCGGCTTCCACTCCCGGACGACCGATATTCGAGATAGAAATCAGTATTTCCCTTTACCGTGTCGCTAAAGGTGAGTGGAAAATGCGAGAAGAAACCCTGTCGCAAGAATCTGCTCTGGAATGAATTCTATCGGAAGCAGATTCGAATTGCACGAGTTTTTCTGGGTGAATCGTAAGGTGTAGAAGTTCAAGCACTACACCATTTCGCCATCATCCTCTACCCCATTCTGAGATAGAGAAACCAATTCTCGTTTACTTGCTAATTTTTCCTTTTGGATTTCTTCATTAATGAAATCAATGATAAATCCATCAACTCGTTTCCAAATATAGGATGAGAATCTAACGGGCTTTGGATTACCGTTCCGATCACGATATTTGAGGTCATAGGACTTGATCTTTTGGTAAAGGACGGGAATGGTTTCAGCAAGTAAATCTTCACCGTACCGATTTAAGAATTCGGGGAATAACTTTCTGCGGATACGGAAGATGAGAAACCCGATATGACGAAGGATAATTTCTTTTTCGCTTTCAATACAGCCCTTTTGAGCTTTCGCAATGAGTCGTCTTTCTTGGACAAGCAAAATCTTTGAATATTGATGAATAATTCCACGGTACAATTCCCACAAGAATGTTTTCCGTTACTTGAGTACTACGAGCATGAGCCTATATTTTATTCTCTTATTTGCGCAATAGGCTGCTGCACAATTTAGGAACCCGAAGACAACCGATGAGTAAGCTGACGTTGAGTACGCTTCAATTCTTGCACGATCACTTTTTCTGTTGGTAGAGCTGTTTTATATTCCGCCGCAAGAATCTTATTCGATAATCCCTCAAGTGCATATTGAGCAACGGCATTGTCTTTTTCCGCACATAGAATGAGTCCAACTGGCGGATTTTCATCCGGATGTGTCCAATGTTTGCGCGCGTAATTTAAATAAAGATGCATTTGACCGGCGTCTGCGTGCGTAAACTTGCCTATTTTAAGGTCAATCATGACAAGACACCTCAAACGGCGGTGATAGAACACAAGATCGACACGATACCACTCATTTCCAACCCGCAGACGTTTCTGTCTAGCTACAAATGTGAAATCGCCACCAAGTTCCAGAAGAAAACTTTCCAAGTGACGAATTAATGCTTCTTCCAATTCGCTTTCTGAATACTCATCCTTGAGGCCTAAAAATTCCAACACATAAGGGTCTTTCACTTGTTCTTCGGCAGTAAGCAAATCTCCGGCTTTAGAATGGCTTCCTTTTATAAGCATGCTGGCTTTATTGCGGGAAAGTGCAGTTCGTTCATAAAACTGGGAACATATCTGTCGATCAAGCTGTCGGATAGACCAACCACCGTGCAAAGCTTCAGTTGCATAGAATTTTCGGGCATGACCATTTTTGACCGAAAGAAGCCGTACATAATGAGACCAAGAAAGCGGAAATGCGGCTGCAATGGTTTTCATATCAAATTCATGAGATACCAATTTGCCAGATGCTGACTGGCGAATCTTGGATTTGCCAGACACTGTCTGGCGAATTTGATGGGAAGGATACGAGAGATAAAATTCCCTCATTTGCTGGATATTTTGACGTGAAAACCCGCGGCCAAATCTTTTGGTTAAATCTTGCGCAAGATTTTCAAGAATGGCCTCTCCATATTCAGCTCGTACTTTACCACCCTGCTCAAATTGCACAATCCGGCGGCCTATTTCCCAATAGGTCGCCGTCAAGATGGCATTGACAGACCGCACTGCTTGACGCCTTGCTTCTTCAAGCAGGGTTTGAATGCCGGAAACTAAGTAGCTGTAATCTTGTTTTTTTAATGATGAATTCTTTTTCATAAGAATCAGTATTTTATCATGATTGCTATTCATAATCACGCTCCTTTCCAATCAAATCCTGCAAGATAAGCCTTCCTGGGTCGCTGCCGAGGATTTCTGCCCGCTCTCGGTGTTTCATCAAATCATCGTAGAGCATGAAGAGGAATGTTTTATGCGATCCTTTGGTTAACTTGATTAATTTGTATCGCAATGTGGTAGACCCGCAGACATAGAAGATGTAGTCGAATCGATTATTCGTTAAATACTTGTTGATGATCTTCTCATACCTTCTTTTGCTCTTCTCATGGAGCTCAAGCTCAAAGGCGATTCCGAGGCCGTTTGTTGTTCTGAAGAACCCATCCGGAACCTTCCGGTCTCCCTTAACCCCAAGTTTCAATAATTTCTCACTGTGCCAGTCCTTGGCAAATCCAAGCTCCTCAAACAAGAAGCGGATGTTCGTCACTTTAACATCATGCGCATAATAGGCGAATTCAATTTCTTTTTGAGGCATGGGAAGCATGCCTAGCTTAACAGGAAAACCCATCGTGCCAATCAAGTGGCCCCGCTCTTTAAGGGCTTCTACACCCGCATTCCCAAGCAGGTAACATTCCGGTTCATGAAGCAAGTGTTTGACCGCCTTTAAATACCCGAATTTCTTAAGTTTTCTAAGCCTGATTTCAGCGTAGCTTTTCTTGCCTTTAAAAATATAATTAACCACATGAATCTTAGTCAAAAACTTCTGTTCCAAGATCATTCTAAATAACAAAATATCCCGATCCATTAAATCCACATATTGCCAATTCTGAACCTTCTTATTAACTTCTAAATCTATTAACTGGGTAGAATCCATAATTAAAATCTCCTTTCAAAAAATATCTTCTCCTGCCGAGTAAGCCACCAAAGACCTAACGCTCTCCGAACCAATGGAAGAGAGTGTTAGGTCTTTGGGAATTCGCACCGCAGGTGCGGATGGCGGAACGAGGCAGGAGAATGATTTAGAACTATTCTCCTGCACACCGGTACATACGAGACTAGTCGTATATACCGGTGGGGAGTTAAAAAATTAAAATTAGAGCCAAGTTTGGTCACAAAACCGCCTCCGATTTTAAAATTCTTTCACTAAGGCTCCCGTTTTGGTGTAGAGAAGCAACATCGTCATCGCGAGAAGCGAAGCGACGAAGCGATCTCGGAGATTGCTTCGCTCCTACAGAGCCCGCAATGACAAGTTTAGCAGCAAGCCTGAGAACTCCGATGGCTAGAAGCTCGCAGGCTTTGTCGATTCTTTCTTCTTCTGAGAGATGAGAAAAGATGAGTGAGGCGGGTCTTCGTTGTTTCCGCTCACTCATGCTTCTCTACCTCCTCTACACCGTAGGCGCTTTGATTTTGTTTAATCAACGCTTTGGCGGAATCAGAGAGATACAGCAGTTTCGGGTTTCCTCGGGTTAAGAATCCCGCTTCAATCAGTTTCCTAATCCTTTGAAACCCAGCATGCGCCTTCCTTGATTTTTCATTCCAGAATTGACTGGATAATTCCCCGGAAGTTTTAGCGCCTCCGGCATCAATCAAACGAAATATCTCAAGGTCTCTTGATTTTAATTGGATAGACTTTTCTTCGGCAAAGGTGTTTTTCATCGCTATGGCTCCTTCCAAAATCACCTGCGGAAAAAGGCGGCTTGAACAATTTCCGTCAGGCTTCCTCATTTAATTGGGTAGCAAATGAGCCCCGCCCTTATGGGCATTATGGAAGAAGTGTGTGGTAGACCATCAATTTGAGGTCACTTTAGGTGATAGGCCTGAAAAATGGCCATCCCTTAATATTTTCACACACTCCTTCTATAGATGTTGTGCAAAAACACATTTTTTAGGTATTTTTTGACGGATCATGAATTTACAAACTCTTATGAATTCTATGGTTATATCGTTTTCAGAAACATTTGCTATGTAGTTGATCACCAGCCATTTTCTATTTTGATGGTATGGTGTAGACTTTGATTTAAACGTATGATAAACGAAGATTTGAGAGTCCAACGCAGATTGGGAAAAATCTTAAAGGGTTTGCGAATGCGGAAGCACTTTAGCCAGCGAAGCTTTGCCAAACACCTCGGGATTGACCGGAGCTATTACAACAAAGTCGAAAGAGGGAAAGCCGACCTTTCTTTTAGAATCTTAAGATGTATCTGCAAAGGGCTTGGCATCCGAATGGGTAAACTTTTCTTGCGCATCGAAAAACATTTAAATTAATTATGCAGAATATGCCAATCGAAGTTCAGAGCGCATGGCGTTTTGGATTTGGTCTGTGATTCCGAATGCGTGGCGCAGTTCATTGCGGCTCGCTTGCGAAATAAATTTTACATCTCCGATTTGGCGAAGCAGGGCTTCCTGATCGCGATCTGATTCAGCCGAAGCAATGACGCGAGTAAAAGTGACATGTTGTTTTCTGAGTTCACTTCTTGCTTGTTCCCTCGTTTCAGCCATAACGATTTGTTGATCTTTCGGCAGGCCTTGATTCGCAGTTCTGACGATGGTTCTTCCGATTTCATCAAATACACCCACAACCACAGGAATCCGAAGCTCTGATCTGATTTGCCTTAAAACCAATGCCAAACCTTCCGGGTCATCCGGATTTGTCAACACATTGGGTGTGAAATAAGCGCCGACCACACCTTTCGTTTGATTAATGGGCTCCAGGCCGAGGGTTTTAATCACCAAAGCCCGAAGCTCTGAGCGAGGCAGGACGGGTTTTGCTTGGTTTGATTCTTCAACCATTATAGACAAAGATTTTCGGGTTTCTGTTGGAAGAATATTTTGAGTTAAATCATCAAAATCAGATTTAGATTTTGTGACTTCGCGCAATTCAGAACGCGGTGAAGCGGGCTGCAACTCAATGGTGGTGAGCGGCAGCGGCGTAAATTTTTCATCTTCAAAACCATGATATGTTGACGACACTACTTTCAATCCCGCGGCTTCAAAAATTGGGTTCCAATCCTCAACAGACTTAAAATTCCAAGGTCTTGCCATTGGAAACGCCCCGGGAATCAGCCGTGTTCCGACCCAATCTAGAAATGCGGTTACATTTTGTTTTTGTTCAGCGGTTAGATCGTAAAAACGATTCGCAAATTGATCGTTTGGAAGGTTGGAAAATTCTTCAGACCAAGTATCTTCAATCACCAGTATTCTTCCTCCCGGACGTAAAATGCGGGCAACTTCTTTTAAAAACGCCACTTCTTTTCCGGAATAAAGATGGTGTAACCTCCCTGTAACAATCACAGTGTCTGCAATATGATCTTCAAGTTGGATATGAGGGTTCGTGCCTTCGGTTTCTAAAACAAATTCCATCCGGGGATCATGAACTTTGACACGGTCATAATCAATTTGATGAGTGCTGATAAACCGGCTAATGTTTGGATTTTCTTCCAAAATACTCATGGCAATCGCGGACATTCCAGCTCCGGCATCCACAACCACGGGACCTTTTATTTTTCCTTTGATTAAATTTTGTATCAATCTTGGTTTTATTTTTGTTTTATAACTGCCATAGTAAAATTGATGAAATGGAGTTTGTTCAGTTGAATCTGAAAAATTTGTTATTTGACGATAAATCTCTTCAACGGCACGTTCAGGATTAAAGCGATTTGAGATGGCATGTTCTAATACTCGATCAACTAAATTAACATCGAGACCATTTCGAGAATACCGATCAGCCAGAATACCACGAACAAATCCTAAAACTTTTTCGTCTGTGAGTCCAATCAACGGATTGGGATATTTTAAACCAGCCGGGTAGCCTTCATTTAACTTCACGATATTCCATTGACTTGCAATTGTTGGCGCGAATCTATGAAATAAATCAACCACCGTATCTTTGAGCTGTTCTGACGTTGTTTCAATGGCGACTGTCATATTTGGACCGGAACCCAATTGATGTTGAATACGCACTGCTAAATCAGATACCATTATTTCACCGGGCCCTCTTTGAAACATTTCTTTTACAAGTGGCACCCGAAGAATTTCCCCACCTTCAGCGGTATAAACCGTAAGATATTGTTGATGTTTTACGTTTCGAGAAAGAGCTAAATTGCCGGCGGATTTCCAAAAATCAGTCCAAATTTCTGAGATAGACGAACTATTTCTGGCTTCTACAAATTTCTTTTTTAGATTTGGTTCATCATTTGCATTAAGAATGCTAGGCGTTAACCGCTTAGAATTTTTTACAATAAAGTGTCCTATTGCTAGTAAATCGCCTTCACCGTAGTAATGAGTGTTGAGCGCATCTTCCGGCGTCTCCACAATTGGTCCCCATCGATTGAACGAAGTATTTAAAACTCCAGGAATACCTGTCTTTCTTCCGATTTCCTCAAGCAATTCCCAATAAAGCGGATTTGCTTCACGAGAAACTGTTTGCGGGCGCGTTCTGCCATCCTTGGGGTGAACTCCGGCTTTAATAAGATGTTTTTTGTCATCCATCACTGGAAACCCTATCGTCATATAGGGCGCTCGATGAATTCCTTTAAGAAATTCTGAGGCGCGCTCTTCTTGAATTGACATCGCGGATGGGCGCCAGGATTCACGATTCTTAATGCGATTAATTTTTAGATTGCCCTCTGGGTCATCCAAACGATTTAAAATACTTCTGTTTCCGAGTGCGCGTGGGCCTAACTCTGAGCCGCCCTGAAACCATGCGACTGTTTCATTATTCGTTAGAGCGTCAGCAACTGCGCGGATCAATTCCCGATCATTTGCAACCCCAACATAATCTTCACCTTCAACCAGACCAAATTGATCAAGCGTAGATTTAATTTCAGCGTCACTATAAGTTTTTCCAAAAGAAATCTGTTTAACAAAATGATGTGCGTTAAGTTTATATTCTTCATCAGCAACAGATTGAGCCGCGCCAACCGGCGTTCCGTCATCGGCAGGATAGGCAGGTACAAAAAATTTGTCAGCCGCCACAATGCCTTTTTCAATAAGTTTTCCATTGGCAAGAATGTTTAGAGCAAGTCCGCCTGATAGAACAACATGCTTCACTCCTTTTGTCTGCGGATACTTATTTAAATAAAACGAAATCATTTCCTCAATAATCTGCTCAACTCTTTCCTGTAAAACAAACGCCAAATGAGCGTAAGGCCTATTTTCAGGTGATAAATTTCTCCCAAGTTGATTTTTGGGCAGAGGTGGTACAAAAACATTTAGACGTTTTAGGAAAGCGTCCGAGAAATTAATGTTTGCAAAATCATCGAGAATTGAGAAATTAAAATATTCTTGGTTTGCTCGTATTTGACCTGTTCTTGGATCAAACCAAATCAGCTCTTTCATCAAGGCTCTTAACTGATCAACGGATTTTCTTTCTTGTTCGTTGCGAGGAGCTCCGTAAGGAGCGTATCCCATTACTTTTCCTTCATCGTGACTTTTGTATCCCAAATATTTTGTGATAATGTGGTAAAAGTGGCCCAAGGAATGAATGTAAGATGCGCTCGATATTTTGGTTAGTTTTCCTTTGTCAGTCAGCCAAACGGTGGTGGCTTCGTCTTCTCCTCGCCCATCAATGACAACCGCTAGAGTTGGTTCAGAAAATCCGCTCGAATACCAGGCTGATGCTGCATGCGTTTTATGATGTTTAACAAAAGTAACGGGCGGAATATAGCTTGTCCCATAACGCATTGCCATTTGTTTTAGAAAAATTTGTAATCGATCAGTGTCATATCGACCATTCGTCTCTGAGGCAAGTCCAGGAATGTGATTTCGCTCACGAAAATAAGTGTAAGGAGCCAAGCTATGGGGAGTATTTCTGAAAAAATTGTAATCGTAAGTAATGGCAATATGATCAATGTTTTCCCAAGTAATTCCATAAGCCTGTAGTAAATATTTTGTCGCTTCTTTAGGGAAATAAGCCCGCGTGTGTTTATCCATTACCAACCGCTCTTCCCCGATAGCACCAATCAGTACCCCATCCTTGATTAGAGCTGCTCCAGCGTCATGGCTATTGCGTGTCACACCAAGAACATAAATAGGACCTTTCCGTTTCTTAGGGTTATCTCGATTATCCCGATTATAAATTTTGATAGCAATCGTTCCAGTTTTTGACTTAATGTAAAATCTATCTTTCAATCCAAGTCGTTCATTAATCTCGTGTTCTTTGCGATGCAATTTGACAACTTCCGTAGCGCTCACAATTGTTAACTTGTCACGATTCCAATGAGCCGCATCAACACCTTTAACCATCAATAATTCTTGTTGAAGCCTCGAGGCGTCTGCCGAGGAATCAAAAAATTGTAAGGCCAAATGGATCCCTCGATCTTCAAATTCAAAAAATTCGGAGGGCAAATTGATCGGACTGATAATTGCAGCATCTTCGCTTGTTTCTGTTGGTTGAGTAAAAGTATCCGCGATCTGAGTTTTTTCGCTTGTTGCTATAATCGTGTATTCTTTTGCTGTTACAGGAATAACCAAAGCCTTGCCACCAGGGGACGCTCTAGGAATTTCATATCTCTTACCATGAATCACAGCGTACGCAGAACCGCTTAGGACATTGAAAACATGTGCTTGATTAACTGCGCCAACTCTGACTTGTGCATCTTTTTCCATGCTGATTCTATGAACGCCAAGCATGTTTGGTTGAATTAAATCGCTTAAATTTTCGATCTTAATACCGTTCTTTTCAGAAACTACCGAGAACTCTTTTTGTGACCATGTTAAATTTTCATCCAACTCACCAATTTTTTCCCATGCGAGAATTCCTTTCGCTTGATCACGAACTGCCTGAGGAGCACTCGGAGATGCGTATCGAACAGGATATTTATCGCCATCATCAAAAGAAATGGTTCCTCCGGGAAGCTGAGGTTCATAAATTTGAACTCCTGCCCCTGCTGCGTGAATAAGGCCTTTTGGAACCACAATGACATCGCCCTGTTTTACCTCAACATAGTTATAAAAAAACTCAACTTCCTGCCTGGCCTGTTCAACCCGGTTCAAAGCATCATTTATTTTTCTATTTCCGGCAGTGTTTTGAACTTCTTTTGCCACTGGAATAACATGCCCTGTTTCCGCCATTTGCTTTTCATGGCCAGCCTCTTTAAGTATCTGAATCAAAACCATGAATTGCTCGGCATATTTTTCCAAAGTTTCCCGATAAGCTGTCTTAATTTTGGAGCCATATTTCTTTTTTGCAGCGGCGCTAAACCCCAACATAATTTTCGGGATGCCTCCCGCAATTTTTGGATCTACTGCTGTGACAATTAACAATTCATCCTTGTCATCATGAATTTGTGCAGATACCGAATCACCAAGAGTAAGAAGTTTGACCAACGGGAGCTGTTGTTTGCCTATCCCAAACACCATGGGTGAAGCTAACTTTACAACTTGGCTCAACGGCGCTGAATAACCTTCGGCAGATACATTGGTATCAATTCCATTTTGAACATCACTGCCCAAAATATATTCTCCGATTTTTTGGGAACCGATGTGAACTCCCCAAACTTTTTGCACTGCAACAGAATCTACATACAATGGGACGCCACGTTCAAATGCCTTCGCTACTTCTTCGAGATGAGATTTTACTTCTTTTCTCGTTTCTGAAACGGGAATTACGGTCACTTTTGAAGCAAAAGCTTCGGCCTCATTTAACGTTGGAATGCGCACAACTCCTGGTTTTTGGCTCGAAATGGTTGCCGCACCAACAGCGAATTGAATCGCTTCATTAAGCGGATGATTGAGGGAAAGTTTATGGGCAAGTGCGCCAACTAAAACATCACCGGCTCCTAGGGTATTATCAACTTTCATCACCGGTGCAAAAGCATGATAAGCTTGATCAGCTGTTACAAGTAGGGCGCCTTTTTCGGCCAGCGATACCACAACCGTCTGAAGATTGCCCCCTCGCTTATTAACGGAATTCATAAGTGCGCGGGCTTCTTTTACAATATTGCTAAAATTATTTTCAAAAAGTTTTCTGTCTTTTCCAATTAGATTTGCAAATTCATCGAGGTTGGGTTTAATTAGATGAACACCAGCAGCCAAAATTTCTTGAAGTTCTCCGCCGGAACGGTTGGTTTCCAAATTATCAAAATACACAATTAAATTCCGCAGTTTTGCTCGCTCAACGATTTTCTTCCAAAATAATGTATCAACTCCCAAAGGCACCTTTCCACCCATTAGCACAATGGTTCCTGGCGTGGCTGCGTTTAAAACTTTCTCATATGCGGCTTGAAATGTTCTTATTTCATCTTCTTTGATCGGAGAGCCAGGAGCACTGAAATTCCATTCAAACGCATCATTCTCTCTAATGATATTTGGAGCCAGACGCGTGTCACCCTTTGTTCTAACAATCTCCAAAGTTTCATAACCAACTTGTTGAATGTCACGCTCAAACCGATTTCCAATTGGGCCTTGACCAACAAAGCTAACTAAGCGAACACGCCGACCGAAAGTAACAAGTGCCGTACTTGCAGTAATCACTTTTCCTGCGCTCATTGAATCGCTGCTGACCACGCGCAATCCATCATCCGTTGCTTTTAATTTTGCTGCAAAGGCAACCGTGTTTGGCGCGGCTATCGCTATAACAGAAGGTGCGTTTTGAACTTGATCATTTACTTGACGCTCTAGGGATAATTCATCAGAAAATGCTTCAGGCTTATGGTTTTCTATAGAGTTACGCAAGAAATCCAACAAAGCCGTAATCTGTGAATTTTGACCATCGCGGGAGGATTTAAATTTTTTATTAAATCGGTCGATTGCATCCCAGCTGAGAGGAGTTTCAAGTGGCTGATTCAGACCTGTATTAATCCAATGTTTTAACCCTTGTTCTATTTGAACTTGATTTTCAGATTGATATGCTGCCGACCGCAACTCAGAACGGATTTGCGTAGGGCTATAATGATTGGCGATAAATCCATCTTTGAGATGGAAAGCATTTCGTGGGAAAGCTTGAGAGATAGAAACAACGTCGCTATAAGTAATCGAGTTTGTGAAAGCAAAAGTAAATGTAAGCGTCAACGCGACACATTTATTGAGAAATGAATTGGATTTCACTGCTGTAGGAAACACTCCTTTTTCTATGGGATTTATTAATTGAAAGTATAAGCTATTATTCCTCAGGAATCAATATAAACGGTTAAATAATAGTAATATCAGGTATATGTTTATCTGTTATGATTTGAATAATTCAGGAAAGAACTTTCCTTTCTTGATAGTTTATGTATAATTGTATGTATGCACCCAGAATCGAAGTTAAATGAAACCAATTGCGCTGTTTATACCCGGGTTTCAGTGGATGAACGAGCAGAGACGCAAGTGTATTCCACATTGGATAATCAACGAGACAGTTGCCTTTCTTATATTGAAAGTCAAAAGGCGAATGGTTGGAAGTTTTTTAAAACCTATGAAGATTCGGGGCAATCGGGCGGATCGCTTCAAAGACCGGCACTCAGGCAACTCATCGAAGACATCAAAAGAAAACACATTCAAGTGGTTGTCGTTTATAAGATTGACCGCCTTACGAGAAACCACAAAGACTTTTATTCCTTGATCGAAATTTTTAATGAACACGGCTGCACATTTGTTTCGACGACACAGCATTTTGATACCACTTCTCCTGCCGGAAGATTACTGCTTCACATCATGCTGGAGTTCGCTCAGTTTGAGCGCGAAATGTCACAAGAGCGGACTTACGACAAACGTTTTGCCATGGCCAAGAAAGGACTTTGGTGCGGCGGCCCTATTCCGCTTGGATATGACATCAAGAATAAAAAGTTATTCATCAATGATGAAGAAGCAAAGATTGTGAGACTCTGCTTTGAACTCTACGTGAAACTGGCTTCTCTGAGTGAGGTTGCTAGGAAACTCAATGACATGGGTTACCGAACCAAGAAATACTTCAAGAAGGGTGATCAAGCGTCTGGAAGTGTTAAATTCGATAAAAAGAAGATTTCTCTCATTGTCTCCAATCCCACCTACATCGGTAAGATTCGCTTTCGCAGTACCAAAGAAGGCAAGGAATACCTCTTTGATGGGGGACAGGCACCCATTGTGCAAGACCCCAAGCTTTGGGAAGCCGTCCAGAATATTCTTGTGAAAAACCGAGAGATCAGAAAGACATTCAAGCAGAATAAATATGAACTCATGTTCCTTGGCCTTATCCATTGCAGTGAGTGCGGCAGCATCATGACCAATTCCTCAAAAGATAAGAATGGGAAACTCTATCTTTACTACCGCTGCACCAAAGAAATCACTCAAGGCAAAGAAGCCTGTCCCACAAGAACGGTTTCTGCGGATGAACTTGAAAACTTCCTGATTCAGCAATTTAAAGAATTAGGACAAAATGAAAGACTTCTCAAAAAATCTATCGAAAAAGCAAATATGCTTGCCAACAAAGGACTGGAACCTCTCGGGAAAGAAAAGAAACTCCACGAAACACAGCTCGCCAAGATCAATCAAGAACTCAAACAAATTATTGAATTCATTAAATCAGGGGATTTAAGCGACCAAAGACGTAAAAGATCTTTAACGAAAGAGTTATCTGACCTTGAAGATGCAAAAGAAAAGCTCGAACTTGAAATTCACCGGATTGAAACCAACTTACAGCAGTTAAGCCAGCATGTAATTGATGCAGATACCTTCACAAGATTGTTCCGGGAATTCCCCAAAGTATTCGAAACCTTCTCTTTTGATGAAAAAAGAAATTTAATCCTCTTACTCGTTAAAGAAGTGATTTACAACCCGAAGAAAATCATTGTGAGATTTTGGGGAGATATTCCTGAAATGAATTTTGACCTGAAAAACCCACCGGATTGGACGCCTCCACCCCGCGGAAACGATAAACCCTACCCGCCAAAAGAATCAACCGGTTCCGGTGTAGCATCACCAGTTTTAGCCAGGCGTCAGGTTCGCATGCGAGTGTCAAATGGCTGGGAGACCTGGATTCGAACCAAGATTGCCTGATCCAGAGTCAGGAGTGCTACCGTTGCACCATCTCCCAATATAAAATTGTAAACCAACTATCTTACGCCGCAATCACCGCAACAGCAGATAACCAAAACGGCGAGTCCTGCGCGCATTGTGCGAGGGGCATCCCGACCCTATTATTTCTATCTGAAGTCGGGACTGCGCCAAAAAGCGGCGCTGCCATCTCCTAATAGATTCGTACTTCGCACATCGAACATCGTATGTCGTCAACCACACAATTAAGATTGTTTACGAAGTACGACGTACGAAATACGATGTACGACTTTATTCTTTACCCAAACAGCATTTCTTGTACTTTTTCCCGCTGCCGCACGGACAAGGATCGTTGCGCCCGGCTTTGGCGTGTTCGATATCCTGCAATTTCACATCTTCCTTCTGAACTTCTTTTTTCTTGGGACTTTGCTCGATGTGGTGTTCCGAATCCTGCCGCGTCTTGAGATGTGATTTATCCCGAAACGAAAGCAAATGCCCCTTGCCGGCTTTTAACTGCTGAACTTCCTTCTGGCGATTGTCTATCTGTTTCATAGCCTACCTCGCGGTTAGCTGAAGTCAGAAGTCTAAAGGAAAGAGAGGGAATTTTCAATCAAGAAAACGACTTTTCAGGAAGCGGGAAAAACTTTTTTAGAGCTGAGTTTATCGGAAAGCCATGCAAAAAACAGCCAAGCCATACAGCCCACAACCATCAAAAGCGAAAACCACTTGCCATAATAACCGTCTGGTGAATAAGGTTCGGTCGCTGCGTGCCAGAATTCACTATTGGGGAAAATGCCGGCTTCGGAGAATTCGTGGAAAGAATAAATTGCGATTTGAACTAAAAATAGCAGAAGAAAAATACTGGTGACCTGAAAAAAGCGTTTGAGATTAATTAAATAACTATAACGTGTCCAGGCATAGCAAACCAAGACGGCCGCCGCTACACCCAGAACCAATCCCGTGACAAACCGGGGTTCGTGAACTTGAATGAGCAAAATGACAGTCTCGAAGCCTTCGCGCGCAACCATAAAAACCGTAAAAATCAAAACGCCCAGATAAGCAGACTTGTTATTCTTGTGCGACGTGGCTTCCGCTAGCTGATGCTCCATCTCGTTCTTCATTTTAGAAGCCGTTTTCATCATATGCACCACGAGCGAGCCCACCAGCACAACCGCCACAAGCCCCATCACGCCTTCCCAAAACGATTTGCCGACACCTTCGCGCATCAGGTAACCCAAGCCCGCACTTGCCAGCACAGACAGGAAAATCCCCCAGTAAACGGCAGGAAAAAGCGATTTGCGCTGTGTTTTCTGGAGATAAGACAATGTGATGGCGACAATGAGAAACGCCTCAAATCCTTCCCGCAATACAATAACAAACGCCTGTGTCATGTTAAACCGTCGCGGCTTGCTCGCGGCCTTTCTTTAAAAAAATGAGCACAAAGACAAAATATAATCCGTAAGCCGTTACTTCTACCAAAGACGGATTACCGTTATATCCAAATAGAGCTTTCATAAATAGCCCCACGCCTTCTTTGTCATTGAGGATGTGATTAATATTCCAAATCGGATCAATGACAGGAGGGATCCAATTCGCTTCATGCAGTTCATGAATACCGTATGCCAAAAGTCCGCCGGCGATCAGCAAAAGAAAATACCCTGTCCACTGAAAAAGCGGTTTTAGCGGGACTCTCTTGCCGCCGACAAAAATCGCTGCCGCAATTAAAACCGCGAGAGCGAATCCGGAAATTCCGCCCCAAAAAGACACGCTTCCGGAACTTTGAATCGCAACGGCTTTTAGAAACAAGACTGTCTCAAATCCTTCCCGTAAAACCGCGATAAACGGAAGTGTGATAATCGCGAATAACTCTGATTTTGAAACAGCGTCTTCTAATTTAGTTTCAATTTCCGGACGAATGCGCCGCGCTTGCTTATCCATCCAGAAGACCATGTAGGTTAAAACTACGCAAGCTAAGAGAGAAATCAATCCTTCCAGAATTTTCTCGGCGTCTTTTCCGAGAATCCCGATCAAAGATTCCATGCCCCAGGCAACCAAGAGACTTGCGCCGCCGGCCGCCAAAACACTTACGGTCACATGCGGCACGTAGCGCATCGCTTTCAATCGCGCTAAAACAGTTAAAATGATCCCGACAATCAGGCTCGCTTCTAACGCCTCACGAAACACCACAAAAAAAGTTGAAACTACACTCGCTTCCATATCAGAACCTCGGGTTTATTCTTCATCCGTCAGCAAAAACCGGACAGGAATTTTAATGGTTGATGAAAATTTGAACTGAGCCAATTGTGCGGGCTTAAACTGCCAAGTTTTGACTGTCTTCAAAGCAGATTGATCCAAAATTGAATACCCTGAACTTTGCTCAACCGATAACTCCTCAACATTTCCGGCTTTCCCGATGATGGCGCGGAGCAATACCAGCCCTTCCCATCCCTTTTCGCGCGCGAATAAAGGATAAACAGGCGCCGGGTTGCGCAAATAATCCGGTGAATTTTCATTTAAAGCGCCGTCAAAAGCCCTGGTCTGAAGCGGTAATTGAGGAACCGGCTCCGGTTTTTTCTCTTCAATTTCCTGCTTGACCACTTCTCTCACTTCTTCGACAGGTTTCGCGGTCAAAACTTTATCCAATTCTTCCGGCGATTGCTTAATTTCTTCTATGATATTAATTTCAACACTACTCACCCCTTGTGTAACCGAATATTCGGGTGAAGGCGAAAACATGCTTTGAACACCGAATGCCAACACATGCCCCGCAACCGACAAGGCCAGAATGGATCCGAATAAATCACCTTCGTTTTTATATGAAAACAGAATCTTCATCTCACATTACCTTTTATTGCCTGATTGGTGAACCACGTTTATTTGCCGGGCGCCTGCCTGGCGCGCTGCATCCATCACTTCCACAAAGAACTTGTAAGGCATTTCCTGGTCGCCCCTGACATGAATGGCCTTTTTAGAATCCTTCTTCATTAATGACTCTAAACGCGGCTTAAGTTCCGCCAAAGAAACTGATGTTGTGTTGAGAAATGTGTTTCCGGCCTCATCGATGCTCACCACAACCCGCTCTGATTCCATCGGATCCTGTTTGACTGCTTGAGGTAAATTTAATTTCAATGCCGGGCTCATAAACGAAGACGAGAGCATAAAGAAAATCAAAAGTTGAAACACGATATCAATCAAAGGCGCCATGTCCAAACTAAGGCCCGCTTTTTTAGGGCGTATAAATTCCACTTGTGACGAACCGTGTCGAGTCATTACTTAACCGCCTGCATGGCTTCAGCCTGCTGATTTATGTTATCCGGCTTGAATTCGGAAGCTGAATGCTTACCGAAAAATTCATCCAGTTCCGAAACTATAAATTGCATCCGCCGCGCGATCTTATCTGTCAAACTCTCAAATCCGTGATAAGCGGCCATGCACGGAATCGCGATCGTCAAACCAAAAACGGTTGTTATTAAAGCGCCCCAAATTCCGGCCGCCAAATCACCAGGCTGAACCTGGCCGCCCAAAAGTTCGATCTGGTGAAATGCGCTCACAAGCCCTGTCACCGTTCCTAAAAGCCCCAAAAGCGGCGCAATATGCGTTAACGCGGCGAGCCCGCGAAGCCTTGCTTCAATTTTCTCGAGCGCAATTGATCCTTCCCTCTTGATCACTTCGTTTCTAAGCGAATCGTCGCTCAAATATTTTAAATATTGGTCCGCTATTTTTGGTACTGGATTGGCGTGTTTGCGGCATAAAAGTTGAGCCTCTTTCATTTTCCGTTTCGATAAAAGCTGCTTTAATTTGTGATTAAACACATCCTCATCAAATCGGAGACGGAAAAAATAAACAGAGCGCTCGGCAATAATAGCGGCGCCGATCACCGAGCACACAAGAAGCGGCCACATAACGAAACCGCCCTTTTCAAATAATTGAACTAACGTCTGATCCCAAAACATGAGAAATCCTTTCTTCTATCAATGCTTAAGCCGCATGAACTCCGCCAGATTGCTGCTTAGGCAAATCGCCCGGCAGGCCAACGCTCACTTTAAATCCGCCGTAATAATTCCGGCCATTCGCGGGATCAATGCCGGCACTCGTGATCCGCGCGTAATAATTTTCATCAAATAAATTATTGACGCCTCCGAACAAACTAATATCAATAGAATTCATTACATCTTGAAGAAGCGCTACCTCTCCCGTTAAATCCCAAACTTTATACGAGGGAACAAGCCGATTGGGTGTCAGCGCATCGTCAGCATACTGGTCATCCACAAAAGTGCTGAGGAAGCTTACTTTCACTCTGTTCCGGAAATTATAATTAGTGCCAAACCGGAGATGATAGTTCGGCGCATATTGCGGAACTTTTCCCTTGTTGGGACCCTGATCAAATTCCGCATCCAACAAAGTCAAAGCCATAAAAGGAGAAAAGGAGCCGATTTGCTTGGTTAGCTCGGTTTTTTGAAAGTGATCGTAAAGCCCGATCACATCAACTTCCGAGAAAAATTCGATTCCCTGGTGCCATGCATCGCCCACGTTGGAAATCGTATTGCCGACCGTGCCGACTTGGTCCGAGAAATCTAAAATAAAATAATTGATATCCCAACTTAGAAACGAAAATGGCTCGCCTCGAAGGCCGAAATCATACTGTTTCGCAAAACCATCATTCAAGTCGCCATCTATAATTTGGTTAGTTCCAAGCGGTACCGCATCGCCGAATGTCTTGGGCCGGTATGACTGCGACAAATTGATATAAGCTTCGACATGTTTGACAATTTCGTAGGCAATGCCCAGTCCAAAAAGCGGAACCGCGCGATGGTCTTTTGCATCCGCAAGCGGCACCGTTGTTTTATCCGCATTGAATTCTTCCCTGATCCGCTGCCAAATATTTTCAACCCGAACTCCGGGGGTAATAGACAACTTTCCAATGCGGAACAGGTTTTCTAAGAAAACGGATAAATACCAAGCATCGCGGAAATTCTCGCGGCGAACAACGCCCGAATCTGACATCGGCGTAGAGCCGCGCTGTTCAACGCGGGGAGAATGACTCAGAAAAGCGTGTGTCCCGAAGGAAAGCGTGTGCGTTTCTCCGAAGAGTTCATAGTTGTGCCGAATTCGGGGCTCAAAACCAATATTATAGAAATCCTGCTCCTGAATATCATTTGTATTCGCCGCCGCACCTGCCGGAACCGTTCCAAAACCGCCGCCTCGCTGGCGTTTGCTCCAGCGGCGGTAATGGCCGCCGTAAGTTCTCCAGTCAAATTGAGTATCCTCTGAAAATTCTTTTTCATAAATCAGAGAGCCGTAATACCGTTCAAGCCGAAAACGATCATGTTCGCGTGTCGAAAAGTTACGGTCCTGCATGTAATTTAGATTTGAAGTAGTGCTAAGCGACAAACCGCCCGGCTCGCCGTGCTCTTCGTGATATTCGTCGTAATTAAATGTTAAGCGGGAGTCGCTGGTTTGATTGAGGACCACTTTAATGCCGGAACTAATGACTTCAAAATCACTGTTGGTCCGGCGGAATCCATCACCTTGCCTTTCATGAAAATAAGCGTAATACCCCATCGGCCCCACCGTGCCGGTCGCGGCGTTATAGGTAGAGAAATAGTTGTCAGAACCAAATACATTTTCTGTGTAAGTGCGAAGCGGCGTATCGAGCGCCGGTGATTTGCTGATAAAATTAAGCGCTCCGCCCGGCTGCGGCCCGTACATAAGCGCGGAACCACCTCGAATATATTCTATGTTCTCGATCGATTGAAAAGGCGGGGTGTAATAGGCTTCGGGATACCCGAACATGTCAGCATGAATCGGAATCCCGTCCTTCATGACTTGAATATATTGCGCACGGTCCGGCGCAAGCCCCCGAGAACCAATGCTGACAAGAGGCGTTGTCTCCTCGCTTAGATTGAGGCCGGTTGTCTTAGCGAGGGCCTGGCGGTAATTATTATTGGTGATTTGCGGAAGCTCTTTTAGATCCACTACCGATGTTTTCTTGCCGGAATTAATTTTGGTACCCTGCACGTCCGGCAAAAAAACTTTCTTCTCGGAAATTTTCTCAGCAGCCACAGTTACTTCGTCGACCGTTTTTTCATCTTTCTTCTGATTTTCGGCTTCTTCTGAAACAGCCGTCGCAGGATTGAGAACCATCCCGGACAAAATCAATACCGCCATACCCAGCTTATACTTGCTCAGCATAATACCTCTCCTTTTTCAGTTTGCCGCTGGGTATCGAGTACTTTAAAAGACTCATTCCTTGCTAAATTAAAAAATTTTATTTATTCAAAATTAATTTATTGGCCTTCGTAATCAACAGTCTGTACCGATCTTGGTTGTGCAGAATCACCACTTCACGCTTCCCCTGGAACAGCTTGCTTGATTCCAAAACAATGTGCGATTGAACCGATTCGGTTTTTTCGTTACTTTCAAATTGGCTCATATCTTCTGACAATCTTTACATTTTCCAAACAACCGGTGATCGTGATAGACAAGCTTGAACTGATATTTCTCGCAAATCTCTTCCTGCAATCTTTCGATTTCTTCACATTGAAACTCAATGACCTTGCTGCACTGAATGCAGACCATGTGGTCGTGATGGCCGCGCGCGCTCGTACGTTCGAAAAATTCTTTCTTGCCGTCACCTGCTGATTTTTGAATAACACCGCTTTCGAGCAAAAGCGGAATGGTGCGATAAACCGTATCGCGCGAAATCCGGTCGCCGCGATCTTTAAAACGGTGATAAAGCCCGTCAGCATCAAAATGTTGTTTGAGCCGCGCGACTTCGTCGAAGATGGCTTGACGCTCAAAAGTAAATTTCAAACCTTTTTCTTCAAGGAGAGACTGAAAGCGCCGGGCGCCTTCCTTTAAATTTGAGACCTGATTTTCTTTGTGTAAGTCCATGTTCATAATGTGTCTGAATTCGGATTAGTTCCTATTAAGATTTAGTCTTAATTGAGACTATTTTACAGATAAGCAAATGGATGTCAAATACTATTTCGAAATAGCGTCATTGCGAGATGGATTAATTGGTATCGAAGCAATCTCAGCTCGTCCCTTGACGCCAATCGCGTCAAGGACTGAGCAGTCCCGACTCGGCCGGAGTCGGGAACGGCTTTGAGATTGCTTCGGCGCCTACAATTGCGCCTCGCAATGACTGTTAGGATTTAAAGCGGCGCTGGAGGAGGAAAAATACAAGCATGACAGCTAAAAAAAGCCACAAATAGAAGAATTCCATCTGGCGGGAAAACAGGCCCGCTCCCTCTTGAAGCCAGATTTGACGCAAATAAAGACTCGCCAGAATGAGCAAAATACCGCTCAGCGTGATGGGTTCACTTGTCTTTTGAAGCCGCTGCCAGGTAAAGAATTCGGGGCTGTTTGAGTGAAATCTTTTAAATCCGGGAAAAAAGCGCGGCACCTGATCACAATATTCTTGAAACTGGGCACCGTACACACTGCTCAAATATTTTTCCTCCGCTCCGATTAAGTGACGGTAGAGGAAAAAAAATCCCACATTGTAGGCAATCAAAATCCACAGGTTAGAAAGAATCAAAACAAATCCAAGGCCGATTAAGAAATTTCCGACATACAACGGATTGCGCGTAAATGCATAAGGCCCCCACACCGCCAGTTTGGTCCGCTTTTCGATGCAGCCTTGCGCCCAAATGCGGAGCAGCTCGCCGCACACGATCACGGGAATGCCGGTCAAAAAACCGATGGTTGATGTTTTGGCTATCGTGACAATGACAGCCGCACAAATCCAGCTTAGATAAAAACGTAACTTTGGTTTTTTAAAACGGCTTGTGTCTGACGGTATCATTTATCTTAGGATGGGATCTTTAATTTGAATCACGGAAGCTTTAAAATCGCCGGATATTTCCGGCCTGGCAACTACGATCACTTTCGTGCCGGCATTTAATTCGCTTAATGATAAAATCTGAGGCCCTTTTTTGATCAATGTTTGACTCGGATCAATCAGGCATTTAAATGATTTCCGCATTGAGTCTTTCACGAGAATAAAAGCGGTCCATTCGCCCGACTTGGTTTCATAAACCCGGTCAACAGAGCCATCGATATACTCTACTTTAGAAAGCTCGGCCCGCGCCAGCTGGCTCAGAAAAACAGAACAAAAAAGGAACAATGCTATTTTCTTTATGACCATTTTTTAAACCACTCTGTCTGTAAATCCATGAAAGACCTGCCGCATAGAAATAAACCGAAACCCATCAATATAAAACCCGATATTCTGGCAATAAGCTGCAGTGTCTTTGGGTTGAACATATGGTGTGACTTCGAAACCTGTAAAGCAACCAACGCAAACCAACAGGAGGAACCTATGCCGCCAGAAATCACAAATATTAAAATTTCCAAACCAGACGGATTGAATAAATGGTTTGAAACAATCAAGGTATAAACAATGCCCCATAAAATCAAAAGGCCTGGATTTGACATCGCCATAAAAAATCCGACCGGAAAAGCTTTCCTGAAGTGGCTCAGCTTACTCTCGGTCTTTTTTTCTTTGGGCGTTAGATGCGTGTGATCCACTTTCAAATAACGGATACCGCAGCCTAAAATCAGAAAACCGCTTACCACTTTGAGAAACGGCGCTATTTCATTCGCTTTGTCCGCAAAAGACGAAAAACCAAGGAATGCCATTGTGCAGTACAGCATGTCGCCCGCAACGCCGCCGATTCCGACTAAAAACGCACGCCAAAACCCCTTCCGAAACGCTTCGTTGATTACCATCAGATTGATGGGACCGATCGGAATCGACAGAAAGAAACCGATTAAAATGCCAAGCAAACATGCCATGATCATAATTCAGCCCGGCGGCCAATGCATCGGCCGTCCTCCCAAAAGATGCAGGTGAATGTGAAATACCGATTGCCCCGCGCCGGCACCATTGTTAAACACAAGCCGGTAATCTGATATATTTTTTAATTTCGCAATCCGTCTTGCCGCGTCAATAAGCTCTCCGGCAAGCGCGGCCTGATTTTTCTCAATCTCATCAATCTTGGCTATGTGCACTTTCGGTATCACCAGAATGTGTGTCGGTGCCTGAGGATTAATGTCGTGAATAGCCAGCAGATTCTTCTCATCCAGCTCAATCTTGGCCGGAATTTTCTTATCAATAATTTTGCAAAACAAACAATCGCTCATACAGCCTTTTCTGAAGAAAAATATTGAGAAGCCCGTTTCAACCTTTGGAGCACTTTCGCTTTTCCCAAAAGCCGCATCACTGAAAAAAGGCTCGGACTGACAGACTTTCCCGTGATCGCGATTCGGACCGGATGAATCAAATCGCGCGCTTCTATACCCATCCCTTCAGCAGATACGCGAAGAGTAGATTCTACCTGTTTTTCATCTGAAAAATCAATTAATTGTTCGAGAGATTTTATAAGCGTTTGGAGCTCCCCGCACGTCTTGCTGCCATGGCTATATTGCTTGAGCGCTTCTTGATCATATTCAATTTCTTCTGCAAATAAAAATTCGGTTTGCCAGATCAGGTCGCGCAAGACGCTCACACGCGGTTTAAATAAAAGCAGGATTTCATCGATACTGTATTCGGAAAGTTTCTCCTTTAAATCATCGTGCGATTCTAAGAAACCCTTCCCAAGCTTCAGAAATTCCGGATCCGGCATCGCGCGAAAATGCTCTTTGTTCACCCACCTCAATTTCTCAATATCAAACTTGGCATTGGTTTTGTTAATCCTTTGAATCGAAAACAATTTAATCAGGTCTTCGCGTGTAAAAAATTCCTGATTGCCGCCCGCGGACCAGCCGAGAAGCGCTAAATAATTAAGGAGGCCACCCGGCAAATAACCATCTTGGCGGTATTGGGTTAAATTGACAATCGCGTCACGCTTGGAAAGCGGTTGCCCGTTGGCGCCCGCGACAAGCGGCAAATGCGCGAATTTTGGTGCCTTCCAGCCGAGCGCGATGTACATCAGAATTTGGCGCGGCGTGTTGGACAAATGGTCATCGCCGCGGATCACGTGTGTCATGCCAAATTCGTGGTCATCCACGACACATGCAAAGTTGTAAGCCGGATAACCGTTTGATTTTAAAATCACAAAATCATCAAACATAGCCGTATCAAATTCAATTTCACCGTGCACCAAATCTTTGAACTTTATTTTCATAGGAATGACTTTAAACTTGATAGCGCCTTCATGCGCATAGGCTTTCCCCTGCGAAACCAGCTCTTCTGCAAATTTCTTATAGGTGGCAAGCCTGGCGCTCTGACGCTCAATCACGCCATCCCATTTTAAATTGAGCCAAGTCAGTGAATCGATGATGTCTTTCTCAAATTCGGGTTTCGAACGCTCGAGGTCGGTATCCTCAATCCGGAGCATGAATGTACCACCCTCTTTTTTTGCAAAAAGATAATTAAAAAGCGCGGTCCTGACACCGCCAATGTGGAGCGGGCCGGTCGGTGAGGGAGCAAAACGGACTTTGATAGCGGAATTTTGATCGGTCATATCAGATTATGACGAGTATTGAGAGCCGGCAAACAAACTGGAAGGAAGCTCTGCCGACTTTGGAAATTGTGTGCGCTTGCCAGACAAATATTCCTGAGCATGCGCCATAGCTTCCTGCATTTTGGGATAACGGATGTTGCGGTAACCGCGCACTTCCTCGGGGACTCTCAGAGCCTGGACATAACGCTCATACTCCAGCTCGTTTGAATACTTGAAACTTCCTGCAAGCTCCAGATACCAATCGCGGAACAGCTTTTCTTTGGCGTGCCAGCCCGGCAAGAGTTTTCTCAAAAATTTACACTGCTTCATAATCTCAAGCTGCCAATCCCGGGTTTTAATTGAAAAACGGACCACTTTTCCGAAGATTACAAATTCCGGCTTGTTAAAATGCTGGTAGTGAATTTTATCACCGTGCTTTGGGTTAACGCCGTAACGCTCAAAATCACGTGCGCGCTTCTCCTCATTTGTCAGCAAGTGCGCCACGTAAACTTCATCTTTAATGGCCATCACTTTGAACAAATACTGGATAGCGGCTTTTGTGGCGGCGTAATGAAACCTCGCTGTGTCTTTTTTATAGATCTGCATTACCAGAGCGGCATAGCGCTCCGCGAAAGCAAAATTTTCATAGCGGATCAGTTCGTAAATCCGGTAAGCAAAATGCATCTTGGTTTCTTCATCCACGCTCATGCCGGACAATGTCTCGCGCACCAAACGGCCGTACTGCAGAGCAGATTTTGAACCAAACCACAGAGCTTTCGACAAGATATCGGAATTGCGGTCGATCAATGCCGTCAGAGTTTGCGGTTGGGTGTTGAAAAAATCTTTCGGAGAAATGACAAGGCGCCTTCCCAAATCAAACGCTTCCAGATCTTCTCGCAACGCGTCTTTTCGGACTGTTTTTTCGATTGCCCATCTCAAATTTTGAAGCGTGACAGGTAAAAGCCCTTTTTGATAAGCCAAGCCCAGCATCATTAAGTTGGCGTAGAGTTTGTTACCCAGAAATTTCTGGGATACTTCCGACAAGTCAACGCCCAAATAAGCATTGAGGCGCGTTTTTGCCCGGACAATTTTCTCAAGTGCGGGAATGTCAAAATCCTCTTTGCCCGTCAAGGTCGTAATCGTCGGTGTTTTGTGTGTATTAATGAGAGCCGCTGTACGCCCGGGGTGCGCAACGCGCATATTCATATGGGAATCAATGCTGCGCACCGCCTCCAGAATGTCTAAACCTAAAATCAAATCTGCTTTTCCGTAAGCCGTTATCGGCGATGTCTGGCTCTTGTTCTTCAGAAAATGAATGTGTGAATAGACGCCGCCGTTCCGGATGGCAAGGCCCTTTTTATCCACAAATTTCACTTCATAACCCTGGCGCATGCCGGCCTGAACTAAAATCGCCGTGATCACACCGATCCCCATGCCGCCGACACCTGCCACATAAGCACTCCAGATATCATGGAAGGGAAAAACTTTGCTGAATTCGGGAAGTTCCATCGGCCTTAGGTTTTGAATGGGGTTTACAGGCTGCTTGGAACGTTCAATGGTAACTTCTTCAAATGAAGGGCACGCGTAAATTTTTGTGCAAGCACCGTCAGATTTACACCAGGACAAATCTGTCTCCAATTTCTTGCCGAGCGGCGTTTCTAAGAGCGTCAGGCCCGGACAACCTGTTGCGATCGTGCATTCCAGACAAAACTCGCAGACATCGGGCGATAAATTAATAAAACTTTTTTTGGGCAGAAAACCGTTCACCGATTTTATTTTTTGCTCCGCCTCTACTATTTTTCGGTCATAGGTAATGCCGCATTCCTTGTCCGCGATGATCACTTTCACGCCATCTCTTAAAATCGTGTCTTCTATCAGCGCTTTGTAGCTGTCGCGATAAGACGGATCCACGCGGTGAACCTGAATCTCGGACAAGCTCGCTAAGCCGCGTACAACTTTTTCGATGCTTTGCGCGACTGTGGGATTGCCCAAAAGATCATAATCCTGTCCCGGGGTCGGCTGATGGCCCGTCATCGCGATCGTGCCATTATCCAGAATCACAAATGTGATGTCCTGGCCATTCTTAATCGCGTCAGAAATCGCGATCATGCCGCTGTGAAAAAACGTGGAATCGCCCATGAACACAATTTGTTTGTTGGTCACAAAATGATCAATGCCCGCGCCCGTGCCGCCGCCCAGGCCCATACCGGAGTAGTTGTGCATTAAATCCTGATTGGGTTCAAACATGAGCATCGTGTAGCAGCCGGTGTCGCCGTGAAATAAAAGATCAACCGGCGCCTTGTCAAAATGCTTCTTCATATAATGAGAATCCCGAAATTGGCGCTTCACTTCGATGAAAACACTTGAACTGTCGCGGTGCGGACAGCCGGGGCAAAACGTGGGCGTGCGCTGCGGAATTGCAAATGCTGATTCCGAAGTTTCCCGGATCAGTGAAAGTTCTTTTTCGATCAATTCAGGCTCGAAATAAACCCGCTTACTGTAACGCGTGAGGAAAAGCGGGCCGAGCCGCTCCATTAACACAGAGGGATTAAGACCTTTCGTAGCCGGAATTCCGGTTAAAGAATCCGGAAAATGCTTGCCCCAAATTGACGGCAGCCTGTCGAGCTTTCCGTTTTGAAACACATTTTTCAGGGTGCTCACAACTTGAGATTCCACAAAATCACGTTTTTCTTCAATGACCACAATTTCATCAACCTGGTTCGCGAATTCAATTAATAATTCAGCATCCAAGGGATATGAAATACCGAATTTCAAAACCGGAATCTGGGGCGTGAGTTGAAATGTTTCGAGTACCTGCTCCAAATAATTATGCGCAAGCCCCGAGGTGACAAATCCGACCGGACGCTTCTGGCCGGGTGCCTTGGCGGTAATCCGGTTCACGCCGATTTTGCGCGCTTCTTCAATTAAAACAGCGTAACGGCCCTCCAGCGTGGCTTCCCTGTCTGCCGTGCGCGGTGAAAGAATCACCGTTTCCTCAACCGGAATAGTTTGCGTATCAATCGTGACAGGATGTTTGGCGCTAACCGTCGCATAATCATTTGCAAACACCTCAACCGTTCCGCCGCCGTCAGCCAGATTGGTCGTGACCAAATAAGTAAGATATAAATTTGATTTTTTTGACAGATCAAGCCCGAGACTGATCCAGTCTTTCAGCTCTTGAAAATTAGAGGGCTCCATCACCGGAATGTAAAGATGTTTGGAGAGAAAACGCGAATCGCTCGGAACCTGTGTGCTGTCCGACCATGGATCATCGCCGATTAAAACCAGCGCCCCGCCCTGATGGCTGGCTTTCGCGAGGTTGCCGATTGAGAGGCCGTCGCTTGCGACATGCGCACCGACGCTTTTGACCGCAATAATCGCGCGAACGTCCGCCATTTGCGAACCATTCAAGCGTGCTGCCGCGAGCGCTTCGTTGTTGGCCATTTCAGCCACAATACCGTGCTCGTTCAGAATATCTTTAATCGCGCGGGCGCCGTTAAACACGTCCGCTATCGGCGAGCCGGGATAACCCGTGATCAAACCAACGCGGGCTTCAAGAGCGCCTTTTAGAATAAGCTCAGCTCCGGTGTAAATTTGCCTGCCCGATTCCTGTAAAAAACGGGGATCAACGCTCATTTATTTTTTTCCACGGCTTCTTTTTCAATACGGCTGATGATATTTTGAATTTCTTTAATTTTGAAGGGCTTCCTTAAACAAGTATACGCTCCGGCACGCTTGACTTCTACTTCTACATCTGCCGCCAGATATCCCGACATCACGACTACCGGCGTCCGGGTTAACTTTTTGATTTCAACCAGCGCCTCTGAGCCTTCCATTTTAGGCATCAGTACATCGAGAAAAATAACGTCGTATGTTTCAGTTTGAATTTTCCGAAGTGCCCCTTTTGCATTTTCTGAGTAATGAACAGTGTGTTTGTATTCTTCCAGAATTTCGGCAAGCTCGGAGCAAACATCAATTTCATCATCAACAACTAACACTTTGGCCATTGATTTACCTATTTATATTCAATTTGTATATTGAGGCACGACGGGCGGCCATAAATTGAACTCCTGAGCAATTATAAATAAAACAAACTGTCATTCCCGCGAAAGCGGGAATCGAGCATTTAGATCCCCGCTTAAAGCATGCGGGGATGACAAGTACATTCGTAACTAGTTTTCTAAACCGGAATCTTGAATTTTTCCTGTAACGTCCCAAGATAACTGCGCTTAGAGCTCTTAATTAAGGGAAATCTATTTTCGGACGCTGTGATTTCGATCTCAAACTGATTGTCAATCTGGACACTCTCCTGCCCATCTGCCGTGAGCAGCGCTTTGTCCTGCTCGCGATCACAGGTAATCTGAATCTCTAGTTTTTTATCGGCTGAAAGAATGATCGACCGTAGCGCTGAAACGTGCGGGCAAATTGGAGTCGCGATGATTGTGTTCAGTCCGGGATGCACAATCGGCCCGCCGGCTGATAGCGAATAGGCTGTCGAACCAGTCGGTGTTGCAACAATCAAGCCGTCACCCGGAAAGCGCGTCACACGTTCGCCGTTTAATTTTAAGTCCACAAACATATAACGCGTGAGGCCTTCACGATTAATCACAATGTCATTCAGAGCCTGAAACCGCCGTTCAATTGTTCCGCCTCCTCGGCGCGCTACACAGCTCAGCATGAGTCTTTTTTCAATTGCATACTGACCGGCTAAAATAAGCTTCAACTCATCAAACACTTCTTCTACTTTAACTTCGGTCAAAAAACCAAGGCTTCCCATATTCACGCCAAGAACCGGAACAATGCGCTGAACCATTCTTCCGGCAAGGCGCAGAATGGTACCGTCTCCGCCTAAGCAGATGATAAAGTCGGCTTCCTGAATTACCGCGTCATACGTCTGTTCATTGCCCTCTAGTATGCGTAAATTGCGCTTACCAAGCCACTCTTTGAGCTTCTCTGAGAACGCTTTGACTTCAGGCTTTTTAGAAAATGAGACGACGCCGATTTGATTGAATGCGGTACTCATGAGTTGACGGTTAAGCTGGAAATATTTTCCGAGATTTTGAGTGATTGAAACACGGTAGCTGCGATTTTCTGGGACGAAAGCCCGAAGCGGTCAAGTAAGGTGTCCCGAACACCCTGCTCAATAAATTCATCGGGGAGCGCGAGCCGCTTCACATTCAATTTGGTCATTTGCTTTCGCTCATAGAACTCCAATACCTTTGAACCAAATCCGCCGGTCAACACATGTTCTTCAACCGTAAGAATCAATTTCGCTTTTTTAGCTGCTTCCAGTAAAATTTGTTCATCAAGCGGTTTTGCGAAACGCATGTTATAAACGGCAGCCGAAATTCCCTTCTTGCGCAAAATGTCACTCGCCTCAACGGAAGGCGCCACCATGGTTCCGAGCGCTAAAATAGCCACATCACTCCCTTCGATCAACAATTCGCCTTTTCCGATCTCAAAGGGCTTGTTCGAGAGTTGCGCAATTTCGGGAACACTCGCGCGCGGATATCGGATCGCGAGCATGTGCGGATAGTCGAGCCCAAGTTTCAACATTTGATAAATTTCAAATTCGCTCACGGGCGCCCCGATGACAGACTCGGGAACGTGGCCTAAATAGCTGATATCAAAAACGCCGTTGTGCGTAGCGCCGTCTGCGCCGACCAGCCCGGCACGGTCCATGCAAAGCGTGAGATTAAGGCGTTGAAGCGCGATGTCATGAATCAATTGATCCTGCGAACGCTGTAAGAAAGTCGAATAAATAGCGCAAACCGGTTTTAAGCCGCCTTTCGAAAGCGCGCCGGCAAAAGTTACAGCGTGCTGTTCGGCAATGCCGACATCAAAAAAACGGCTTGGATATTCCGCCGCAAATTTCGTAAGACCGGTTCCTGACGGCATTGCGGCCGTAATCGCGACCACACGCTCATCTTCTTTCGCTAATTTCAATATGGAATTCGAAAACGCTTGGGTATAAGTCACTTCGGGTTTTGATTTTGCTTCCGTCGCACTTTTCACTTTTTGTCCGGTTTTAATATCAAAAGGCGTCACACCATGCAGGCGCTCGGGGTCTTTGTCCGCAAATTCACAGCCCATTCCTTTTTTGGTCACGATATGAAGCAGCGACGCCTCTTCGAGCGGCGCGATGTTGCGTAAAATTTGCACAAGGCCGATAATGTCGTGGCCGTCCATCGGACCGAAATAACGGAAACCCAATTCGTCAAAAATCATTCCCGGAACAAACAAATGTTTGAAATTATCGAGCAAGCGGTTCGCGAGCCGTTCCATGCGCGGAAAATTCTTGAGCAGGCGTTCAATTTCGGAACGCACACGGTTGTAAAACGGATTGGTGAGAATCCGGTTCAAATATTTGCTGATTGCGCCCACATTTTTAGAAATCGACCAAGCGTTATCGTTCAGGATGATGAGCATTTTCTTTTTCAGGTGGCCGGCATTGTTAAGCGCTTCATACGAAAGTCCGCCTGTCAAACTACCGTCACCGACGACTGCAATTACGTTTCCTTTGGCGCCTGTTAAATCACGCGCAATCGCAAGCCCGAGCGCTTGTGAAATGGCAGTACAAGCATGGCCTACAATAAACTGGTCGTGCGGATTTTCAAAGGGGCTCGGGAATCCGCTCAATCCCTCTTCCTGGCGGATCGTGCGCATCTGGTCACGCCGTCCGGTAATCATCTTGTGCACATAGGCCTGGTGGCCCACGTCCCAGCAAATCTTATCGGCGGGAGAATCAAAGACATAATGAAGCGCGATGTTAAGTTCCAAAGCGCCCAGGCTCGCACCCAAGTGCCCCCCTGTCTTGGAAATGGTTTCGATTAAAAACTCGCGGTATTCCTGGACAACCTTCGGGAGTTCTTCAAGCGGAATTTTTTTGAGGTCCTGCGGCGAATTAATGTGACGAATATATGAATACATTGAAGCTGTTTTACCCTACTTTTTCCGCTCAATCACGTAATCGGCCAAACTCTCAAGCGCCGTTTTTGAACCGGAAAAGCCGGATATCTCCCTTTTTGCCTGGCTGATAAGTTCCTGAGCTTTTTGGCGAGCTTCCTTGCCGCTCATGTGATGCAGATAGCCATCGGAATCCATTATATCATCGACGATTTGGAAGGCAAATCCTAAATACTGACCAAACCTTAAGATACGTTCTTCTTCCTCTTGTCTGGCGTCTGACAAAACGGCGCCTGCAAGGCAGCTTACCTTAATCAACTCACCTGTCTTTTTGAGGTTGATTTCGTTCAACGCTTCCAGCGTGATTTTCTTGTCCTTGGCTTCAATATCAAGAACTTGCCCGCCGATCATACCGATCGTGCCGGCTGCTTTTGCAATTTCACCGATCAATCTGAGATGTTTGGGGCTTTTGAGCTTGCCCAGGATTTCAAATGCGAGCGTGAGCAACGCATCGCCCGTTAAAATTGCCGTCGCTTCGCCGTAACGAATATGACAGGTCGCCCGACCACGGCGCATCGAATCATTGTCAAGTGAGGGTAAATCGTCATGAATGAGCGAGTAAGTATGAATGAGCTCAATTGCACACGCCGCGATTTTGGCCTGCTCGAGTGAACCGCCGCACATTTCCGTTATGGCGAGTGTGAGCACAGGACGGATCCGCTTGCCGCCGCTAAACACCATATAACGCATGGCTTCGTGAAGTTTTTGCGGCGTTTCTGTTTCTTTCGGCAATAACAAATGAAGCGCACGGTCAATCGAGGCGGATTTGTCTTGTAGATAAGTTTCTAAATTGAATTTTTCTGTAATCGGCATATGTTTCTTATTTAATTGTCATTCCCGCGAAAATGGGAATCTAAATTCAGATCCCCGCTTAAAACTTGCGGGGATGACATTGATCATTAAAGCAAAATATCGCTCTCGTCTGAAAGATTTTTGGATGACTTTTTAGATTTCACCGACTTCTTAGAAGCTGGTTCAGAATCATCTGAATCGGCTCCGCCGTTCAAGGAGCGCGTCAGCATTTCGATTTTCTTCTCCGTCTCGCTCAGCTTTTTACTGCAGGAACGCGAAAGCTTGACACCTTCTTCGTATTTCTTGAGCGCCTCATCGAGCGATAACTCGCCGCCCTCAAGCGCTTCTACGATTTTTTCGAGTCTCTCTAGCGCCTTTTCAAATTGGATGTCTTCTTCCATGTTCATTCTCCCCGTTCTGTCACTTTTGATTTGAAAGATCCTTTATTTAATCTCGTAACCACTGTGCTGCCGACCTGAACTTGACTCGCGATTTTAAGCAAATGCCCTTTTTCATCTGTGGTTAAGCTGTATCCGCGCTCCAAAACCGACATCGGGCTTAGGGCGTTTAATTTCCCGACCAAATTTTGAAATTCCATTTTTTTATTTTCTGTCTGACTATTTAAATAATTCTGCATCTGACGTAAAAGCTCGTCCACGCGCTGAGAAAGCTGATTCAACTGAGTCATGGGCTGGCGGAACGCGTAACTTGAAATCAGCGCCTCCAGATTTTCACGATTAGTTTTCACAATCGACTTCACGGCCATTTGCATGCGTTCGCGATATTCCCGAATCCTCTCGTAAAGTTCGTCCCAAAAGAAAACGATTTGTTCGGCAGCAGCCGTCGGTGTATGCGCCCTCATATCGGCTACAAAATCAGAAATGGTCCAATCAATTTCGTGCCCGACCGCTGAAATGACGGGGATTTTTGACTTAAAAATCGCGCGCGCCACAATCTCTTCATTGAATGCCCACAGGTCTTCCAGGCTTCCGCCGCCGCGGCCAACAATCAGCACATCCACATCTTGCTTCACGTTAAAATCCTGGATTGCCCGTGCAATTTCGGGAGCGGCACCATCTCCCTGAACGCGCGCCGGAACAAGAATAATCTGAATGCCGTAGTTTTTCCGCTTAAATACTTTGAGCATGTCCTGCAGCGCAGCACCCGTCGGCGATGTCACAATCCCAACCCGCTGAGGAAAATGCGGAATCGGACGCTTTCTTTCTTCGGAGAACAAACCTTCTTTTTCTAACTTTTCCTTCAACTGCTGAAACGCAAGCTGAAGCGCGCCGATTCCCTTTGGCTCCACACGTTCGACATAAAGTTGATAAGTGCCGCGCACGTCATAAACTGAAATCCGTCCGATCGCGACAATCTTGATGCCGTCTTTTAAATCAAACGAAAGCGATTGATTGGCGCGGGCAAAAAAACAGCAGTTGAGCTGTGCGGCTTCGTCTTTCAGCGTAAAATACATATGGCCGGACGGCTGCTGAAGTTTGAAATTTGAAATTTCGCCCTCAATCCAGACCAGCGGAAAATTCTTCTCTAAAAGAGTGTGAATTTCACGCGTGATTTCAGAAACTTTATAAATCCGCCGTCCCGGAACCTGAATGGTTGGCAGCGTTACTAGATTAATTTTTGCTTTTTCCATATTTTCTTTGTCATTCCCGCGAAAGCGGGAATCTATGCGAGATCCCCGCTTAAAACATGCGGGGATGACATTAATAGTTATGTCAATTTTTCATGAACTCTCTTAATGCTTTTTGCCCGTCCGCTTGAGGAATCGATATCAATCACAACACCGCTTAAACGAATGTCATCGGTCGCGACTTCCAAATGCGGCGGCATTTGCGTAATAAAATGCTGGAGCACATTTTCGATTTTACGTCCGATCACGGAATAATGCGGGCCACACATGCCAAGGTCCGTAATATAAGCCGTGCCGTGCGGTAAAATCTGCTCATCCGCCGTTTGTACGTGCGTGTGCGTTCCAACCACAGCGCTCACCTTGCCGTCCAAAAACCAGCCCATGGCAACTTTTTCGGAAGTGGCCTCGGCGTGTAGATCGACCACGATATTCGGGGTTTCTTTACGGAGACGATCTAGTTCTTTCTCAACCGCGCGAAACGGACAATCAATGGTTTTTAAAAACACGCGCCCCATCAAATTAATCACGGCGATTTTTGTTTTATCAGCAAGCTCCACCACCACCGAGCCTTTTCCCGGAGTTCCGGGCGGATAATTGAGCGGTTTTAAAATACGCGGATTTTGCTCGAGAAGTTCGATTGAATCCTTTTTTCGGTAAATATGATCGCCTGAGGTAATCACATGTGCGCCCGAATCAAACAATTCTCGGATTGTATCGGCTGTAATACTCGATCCGCCCGCGATATTTTCACCGTTGATGATAATACAGTCGAGCTTCTCAGATTCACGCAAGCGAGGGATAATCTTCAGACACGCCTGGCGCCCCGGTTTTCCGACCGTATCGCCGACAATTAAAACTCTCATTTTGCCACCATTAACACTTTCCCTCTCCCTCTGGGAGAGGGATCAAGGGTGAGGGTTTTCAGCTCTAATTGCATCTTTTCTAACACAGAATTTGTTTCATTTAGCATTTCATGATCCCAAAATCGCAGAACTCGATAACCATTTTGCCTTAAATATTCATCTCGAACTTTATCTAAATCATTTTCATGATGCTGTCCGCCATCAAGTTCTATGACAATCAATTTCTCAACGCAACAAAAATCAACGATATATTTTCCAATTTTATATTGCCGTCGAAATTTTAAACCCAGAAATTGCCGGTTTCTCAAGAAATACCAAAGTTTTCTTTCGGAATCTGTTTGATTTTTTCTTAAGTTTCGAGAAAAAATCCTAAAAATTTGATTCATAAAACCCTCACCCTACCCTCTCCCTTTTCAAGGGAGAGGGATTGGGAAATTTGTTAATCATGAAAAACTCTGCTGACTGGAATGTCCAGCTCGGTAACCGGAAGCACTTTGACAACTTGAAACTGAAACGCAAGGCCGTAAGTTGATGTTTTCTTCGGCAGTTTCGCCAAAAACCGGTCGTAATAACCGCCGCTTCGGCCCAAGCGATTGTTCGTCTGATCAAACGCAAGGCCGGGAACCAAGACTACATCGATAGAATCCTGATGGGCCGCCACTCTTTTTTCCGGATTCGGCTCTAAAATACCGTAACTTCCGGGAATCAAATCCTTATCGAGATCAAGTACCACGCAAGCCGTCATGAGCTTGTTTTTTGAATCAATCGCGGGTACCAAAACCATCTTTCCCTCTTTTAAAGCTTCAGCCGCGAGTTCGCGCGTATCAACTTCTTCAGCCGTCGAAATATAAAACAAAACAGTCTTCGCGGTTTTGAAATTCGCGTCTTTTCGCAATTTGGCGGCAATCAAACGGCTCCTTTTCGCGCGATCTTCCCGCGAAAGCGCCTTCAACTGCTTGCGCATCTCAATGCGTATTTTCTCTTTCTCTTTTTCGATGTCCATATTAGAATTCAACACCTCAATCCATCTTCTCGCGCCTGTAGCTCAATTGGATAGAGCACCTCCGTCCTAAGGAGGGGGTTGGCGGTTCAATTCCGTCCAGGCGCAAGTTCTCTCAGCGCAGCTTCCATAAAGGCATTATTTTATCATAAAACGGAGAGGGCGAACTTGGAAAATTACAGATAAAAACGGCTTATCCGAGGAGGGTTTTTAAGGTATTTAAATCCTGAGCTACCATCTTCTGGTCGCTCAAGAATTGTTCATCACTCATGCCGGGCCCCTGAAAGAGCGTAAAAATGACTTCACTGCCCTCACCATTCGGCACCACGCGCATCGGCACGTAAATTTCGACACCGGGCGCGGGATTGATGAAATGGTCAACAATGCCAAAATCATTTTTCGGAGCAAACCGGATCTTCATCGATCCTTCGGCAGTGTCGATTTCCCACGCTTGGCCGGATTGCTTGATCGACTTCACAAAGGTTTTTGCCCACTTCGGCAGATTTTCCGGATTTGAGACGAAGGTGTACACTTTTTCCGCGTCACAGGCAATCGAAACATTCAATGTTTTTAATTTCAAAGAAGCCATCCTTTTACCAATCCACCGGAAAATAATCTTTGAGGAATTTACCGCACCAATGTTTACCGGTTAAAATCCCATCAAAAAACGGATCGCAAACTCTGGCTGCACCATCCACAATGTCTAACGGCGGCTGAAAATCGTGCTCTTCCTGTTTGCGCATCGATAAAAGAAAGGGATCCTCGTCTGTTACCCAGCCTGTATCCACCGCGTTCATATAAATGCCGGATTTCGCGAGGTCGCTTGCCGACGTATGCGTGAGCATATTAAGCGCGGCCTTTGCCATGTTGGTGTGCGGATGGCGGTCGGTTTTGGTAAACCGGTGAAACTTTCCTTCCATTGCAGAAACATTCACAATGTGTTTTTGACCCGTGTTCTCGCGCTTCATCATCCTGGATAATTTATTGCACAGCACAAAAGGCGCGATTGCATTCACAAGCTGCAGCTCAATCATTTCTGATGTTTGAATTTCACCAAGCCTCAAGCGCCAGCTGTTGGTTTCGCGCAGATCCACCTGCTGAAGATTGGCATCCAGTTCACCTTGCGGGAAAACTTTTTCGGCGGAGAGTGTGTGGTCGTGCACATACGGAATTTGAGAAAGCTGAGCGGATGCGCTCAAACCCATCGCGGTGGTTTTACCGTTCCAGGCCAGCGCCGGGACGGTTTCGTCCGCAAGCCGCGCAGGTTCTCTGGATACGACTTGTTGTTTACAAATTTCAAACGGGAGAAGCAGTTTCTGTACATCCGCCGGCAAATCCTGAAAGCGCGTCATTTCCGCATTCATCAAGTGCGCATAAAAACCGGGCGGCCTGCGGACGGTTTGCGCCGCGTTATTGATGAGAATGTCGAGACGTTCATATTTCTGCTCAATATAGTTGCAGAAAATCTCAACGCTCGGCGTGTGCCTGAGATCCAATCCATAAACATGAAGCCGGTCTTTCCATTGATCAAAATCTTCTTCGCGCGCATAGCGGAGCGCCGAATCAACCGGAAAGCGTGTTGTCGCGATCACGTGAGCGCCCGCGCGGAGCATCATCAGAGCCGATTGATAACCGATTTTCAGGCGCGAACCCGTAATCAAAGCAACCTGACCGTCCAGGCGCGCAGTTTGAAACCGCTTCGTATAATTGAATTCCGCGCAGCTCGGACACATTGCATCGTAGAAAAAATGAAGGCGGGTGTATTTATTTTTACAAATATAACAATCGCGCGGATTTACCAGCTCAAGCTCAGCCGGCTTGCCGTCCGTGATTTGTTTGGGGGCGATAAAAACAGAGGTCTCACGGGCACTCCGGATTCCGGTCGCTTTTCGGGCACTCCGCTCAAACTTCACGATTTTCTGGCGCTTGAGGCGCGCCAATTCTTTTGCCCGGATTCTCAAAGAATCACGGTCGGGACGCGACAGCTGTCCCGTTACTTTCAAGAGTTCCAGCTTCTGCTCAGGTGAGAGATGGGCAAGCTGTTCACTGTTCTCTACCAAATCCCGAATCATCTCAATGCAGGCCCGGATTTCTTCTTGGGTGTATTTGGCTTCCGCGATGTTTTTATTCGGCATGGGAGATTTTACGATATTTCAAACCGGTAAACATTACTTTTTTGGACTCAAAACCTCAAGCTCTGACTGAAGCTGGAGCCACTTGGCTTCTTCGTCTTCAATCGTCACTGTCAGGTCTTTCAGGCGTTTGTTGCGGTCCTTTGAAAAATGAAACGGATTGCTTTTCATCTCTTCTAAAATTGACTCTTTTTCGTTTGTAAATTGCTTTAAACGATTTTCCAGTTTCTTGATTTTATCTTTAAGCTTCGCAATTTCTGAATTTTTTGCCGCAGCGGCTTCTCTGTTTTTCTCCTCAGCAAGTTCTGCGGCATCGCTTTTACTATGTTCTTTCACGTGAATTTCATGGAGGCGGTTTTCTTTATCCTGAATTCCCTGCGCTTCCTGCTCCAGGTGATAGACATAATCCTCGTAAGTTCCGGGATATTTTTTTACATGGCCGTTTTTCACCTCAATAATTTCGGTCGCGACCAGATTTACAAACGTCCGGTCGTGGCTGATAAAAAAGAGTGTGCCGGCAAACTGTTTTAAGGCATTGCCCAGCGCTTCCACTGTTTCAAAATCAAGATGGTTTGTCGGTTCGTCCAGAAGCAGTACATGACATTTGGTCAACAGAAGTCCGGCCAACACAAGCCGTGCGCGCTCGCCGCCGCTCAGCACACCGATTTGTTTGCGGACATCATTTCCTTTGAACAAAAAACTGCCGGCCATGTCCAGGATATCCTGCATGTTGACGCCTTTCGCCGCATGACGCTGGAGATAATTTAGAATGTCTTCATCCGGGCTGAGTGTGCCGAACACGTGCTGCGCGTAATACCCAATATCAAGGCCGGTGCCCCAGCGGAAACTCCCGCCTTTGAGCGCAAGGTCGCCGGCGATGGTTCTTAAAAATGTGGTCTTTCCCTGTCCGTTATCGCCCAGTACGGCCACGTGGCTGCCGCGGTCTACATCCATATGAATTTTGCTTGCCACTAATTTCTCAGGATAACCAATTGAAAGATTGTCGCAAAATAGCGCAATCCCGGATTTTGGCTCTACCTGCGGCACGCGGATTTTCACAGTGCTCATCGGATGCTGAATTTCAATCGTCTTCAATTTATTCATCTGCTTTTCTTTTGATTTCGCACGCGAAGCGGTTGACGCCTTGGCGCGGAAACGGTCGACAAACGCCTGCAGCTGCTCCTTTTTCTTCTCGATCGATTTGTTGTGCGCCATTTTGTGGACAATCTGCTCTTCTTTGAAGGTAAAATAGTCTTCAATTGTCCCGGGATAAAGTGTGAGGTCGCCCGCTTCCACTTCGAGCGTGTGTTCGCAGGTGCGTTTCAAAAATTCGCGGTCGTGAGAAACAATTAAAAATCCGCCTCTGAAATCCTGCAGAAAATTTTCGAGTAAAATCAAAGTACTGAGATCCAGATAATTGGTCGGTTCGTCCAAAATCAAAAAATTGGGATCATTGAGAAGCATCGCGGCCAGTTTCACGCGCGTCCTAAAACCGCCCGCGAGCGCGCTGATCGGATGGCTGAGCATGTCGTTTGACACCTGAAACCGGTGCGCCATTTCACCGCACTGCCATTCTTCTTTTCCGGTGTAGCGCATTAAAAAATCGAGAACGGTTTCGCTTTCTTTGTACGGATCCTGCTGTTCCAGATAACTGAGTTTCAAATCCGCGCTTTTTGAAATTTCACCGCTGTCGGCTTCATCGTGCCCTGTGATGATTTTGCAGAGCGTGGATTTTCCCGCGCCGTTTCGGCCGATGACGCCGATTTTTTGCTCAGTTGAAAAAGTAGCGCTCGCGTCATCTAAAATCACAACAGGGCCGTAACTTTTATTCAGCCCTTTAATTTGAAGCAAAGCTTTCATTCTAGTTTCCTGTCACAATTTAAAATAACGGATTGAATTAAGAGTAGCTGATTAACGAATAAAGCGGAAAATCGGAAAGCTTCGAGCGGCCTTTCAAAAATTCGAGCTCAATGACAAACGCAAGGCCCACCACAACACCGCCCAGTTTTTGCACAAGTTTCACGACAGCTTCTGCCGTTCCGCCGGTCGCAAGTAAATCATCCACAATGATGACGCGCTGGCCTTTGTGGATCGCGTCCTTGTGAATCTGCAGATGATCCGTGCCGTATTCCAGATCATAAGACATCGTTTCGCAAGGCGCAGGCAGTTTTCCCTTTTTACGGACCGGAACAAAGCCTGCCTGAAGCTGATACGCGATCACAGGGCTGAAGATAAACCCGCGCGATTCGATGCCGACCACCTGGTCAATCTTTTCGCCCTTAAACTTGGAGGTAAGCTCATCGCAAATCATGCGGAGCGATTCAGCGCTTTGCAGAATCGGTGTAATATCCTTAAAAATAATGCCTTTTTTCGGAAAATCCGGAATGTCGCGGACGAGCGAGCGGATCAAGGCCGGGTCATATTTTGAAGTTTTAGTTGTCAATTTAGACATGGTGCAATGTCATCCTAATGCGGAATGCGAAGTGCAGAATGCGGAGTATTCAAACATCAAGAATTCAATTGATGGTGAGTCACTCCGCATTTCGCACTCCACACTCTGCACTGATTTTACTTACTTTTGTACGTAATCGCCCAGCTGGTCGCTTTGGGTTTTTAAATGCATTCTGATTTTAGCAAGTGCTGCGACCTCAATTTGCCGGACACGCTCACGCGTAATGTCAAACTTTTTTGCGGTATCCTCAAGCGTTTTTGGCTCATCCCCGCGAAGTCCGAAGCGAAGCGTCAAAATTTCGCGCTCCCGCTCGTCCACCACCGCCAATAGCACATCAAGCCGCTCGGCTGTGAACATTTCCTGAATATTTTCAGTCGCGCGTGTCGCATTTTCATCCTCGACCAGATCCATGACTTCGGCGGCGCCATCAATACTGACCGGCATGTTAAGCGAGCTTGGCTGTGAGGCCACTCTTTCGATTTCTTTCACTTTCCGGATCGCGATACCCATCGCGTCTGAGATTTCTTTGCGTGAAGGTTCGCGGCCCAATTTCTGCGTGAGGCCGTCTTTTACTTTACGCCATTTGGAAATAATGTCATACATATAAACCGGCACGCGGATCATTTTGCCCTGATTGGAAAGTGCCCGCATAATAGCCTGCTTGATCCACCACGACGCGTAAGTTGAAAACCGGTAGCCTTTTTTATAATCAAATTTGTCAACCGCACGCATCAGGCCGATATTGCCTTCTTCAACCAAATCTGAAAACGGCAAACCAATATTGGAGTAGCGCTTCGCGATGGAAATCACAAGACGCAGGTTGGAACGGATCATTTTCGCCCGCGCGGGTTTGGCGCCGGGGCCTTCGGTTTCGATTTCTTTTGCCAGGCTGACTTCCTGATCGGGTGTTAACAGCGGAATATGTTCGATTTGCTGCAGATAAATCCGCATCGGCGTTTTATCAAGCGTCACATCTTCGCTCAAAACCTCGTCCACCAGATCAGATTTTTTCTTTTCTTTCTTGGTGGCTTCCGGTTTTGGAAGAGGCGCTGTTTTTACAGCGGCGGCCGGAATTTTATTTTTCTTAGGGATTTTTTTCGATTTCTGAAGTTTGAGCTTCTTCTTTTTGGAAGATGGCTTTTTAGCAGACTTTTTGCGTGACTTTTTCTTTAAAAGCTTCTTTTTCTTTTTCTTTTTGGGCATGCTGCTAAATCAAAGAAAGGTTACAGGTTTTCCCTCTCCCTTAGGGAGAGGGTTAGGGTGAGGGATTTTTTCAAATCAACACCCTCATCCTAGCCTTCTCCCTCTTTAGAGGGAGAAGGTAGAATTGTTTGAGTTATTTCTGTTTTGCCCTGACAACTGCTTGCGCTGCCGCGAGACGCGCGATCGGAACGCGGTACGGTGAACAGCTGACGTAATTCATGCCGATCCGGTCGCAAAATTCAACCGTGGCAGGATCGCCGCCATGTTCGCCGCAAATGCCGACTTTTAAATCTTTACGGACCGACCGGCCTCTTTGAATGCCCCACTGAATCAACGCACCAACACCTTCCTGGTCAATTGATTGGAATGGGTCCTTCTCGAGAATGCCTTTCTCCACATAAACTTTCAGGAAGTTACCCGAATCGTCACGGGAATATCCAAAAGTCATCTGCGTCAGATCGTTCGTGCCGAATGAGAAGAACTGGGCAACCTCCGCTATCTTATCAGCCACAATGGCTGCGCGCGGAATCTCGATCATGGTTCCGATCATGTGGTCCACTTTGATTTTCTTTTCCGAAAAAACCTGCTCAATCACTTTTTCCATGTCAGCTTTCAAAATTGTGAGTTCTTTCACAGTGCCGACCAATGGAATCATGATCTCGGGAATCACTTTAATCCCCTTTTTCTTCATGTTGCAGGCCGCTTCCATAATGGCGCGTGTCTGCATGTTGTAGATTTCGGGATACGTGATGCCTAAGCGGCAGCCGCGATGGCCCAACATCGGGTTCATCTCGTGAAGGAGTGCCACTTTGCGCCTCACGGCTTCCAACGAAGTGCCGATTGATTTTGCCAATTCCTGCTGAGCGGCTTCTTCGTGAGGTACAAATTCGTGAAGCGGCGGATCAAGCAGGCGAACCGTAACCGGTAAACCGTTCATTTCTTCAAAAATGCCTTCGAAATCTTTGCGCTGCATCGGCAATAATTTTGAAAGCGCGGCTTCGCGTCCGGCGGTATCATCCGCCAAAATCATTTCACGGACTGAAACAATCCGGTCGCCTTCAAAAAACATGTGCTCCGTGCGGCAAAGCCCGATTCCTTCGGCGCCAAATTTGCGCGCCACTCTGGCATCGGTCGGTGTGTCACCGTTTGTACGGACACGCAAACGGCGTGTCGCATCGGCCCACTTCATCAAAGTCGCAAAGTGTCCGCTCATCTCAGGCTCGAGTGTCGAAACTTTTCCGAGATACACTTCACCGAGACTGCCGTCTAAGGAAATATAATCGCCTTCTTTCACGGTGGCGCCGCCGGCCGTGAACTGTTTCGCGGCGTAATCAATATGAATGTCACCGCAACCCGCCACACAGCATTTTCCCATACCGCGCGCCACAACCGCCGCGTGTGACGTCATGCCGCCGCGTGCCGTCAAAATTCCTTCGGCGACGTGCATGCCGCCGATATCTTCGGGCGAGGTTTCAATGCGGACCAAAATCACTTTTTCTTTTTTCTGTTTGACCCATTCTTCCGCGACATCCGCGTCAAACACCACGCGTCCGGTGGCGGCGCCCGGTGAAGCCGGAAGGCCTTTCGCGATTTTATTTTTCTTTTCTTTGGGGTCAAAACGAGGATGGAGTAATTGGTCGAGTTGATTGGGCTGAACGCGAAGAATGCCCTGAGATTGCGTGAGCATTTTCTCTTTTACCATTTCAACTGCGATTCGAACGGCTGCGTGAGCCGTGCGTTTTCCGCCGCGGGTTTGAAGAATGTAAAGTTTTCCTTCTTGAATGGTAAACTCGATGTCCTGCATATCGCGATAATGACGCTCAAGCTTGTCGCGGAATTTGCAAAGCTGTCTGTACATCTCAGGATTCTGACTCTTCAACTGTGACAAAGGAGCCGGTGTACGGATGCCCGCCACAACATCTTCGCCTTGCGCATTCATCAAATACTCACCGTAGAACATATTTTCACCGGTGGAAGGATCACGCGTAAAGCAAACGCCTGTTCCGGAAGTGTCGCCCATATTGCCGAACACCATCGACTGAACATTGACTGCGGTTCCGAGAAGGCCGCGGATTTCGTTGAGTTCGCGGTATTTCAACGCGCGCGGATTGTTCCATGAACTGAAAACGGCATTGATTGATTTTTGGAGCTGGATCCACGGATCTGACGGAAACTCTTCGCCCGTTTTTTCCTGGTAGGCTTTCTTATACTGACGCACAACTTCTTTTAAATCGTTGGCATTTAATTCTGTATCAAGCTTCACACCGGCTTTGTGCTTTGTCTTTTCAAGAATATGTTCGAAAGCATCATGTGAAACGTTCATGACGACGTTGCCGAACATTTGAATGAAGCGGCGATAGGAATCCCACGCGAAACGCTCATTCTCAGTCTTGATGATCAGGCCCTGTACCACTTCTGAGTTGAGTCCTAAATTTAAAATCGTGTCCATCATACCCGGCATCGAAACTGCGGCGCCGGAACGGACCGACACCAAAAGCGGATTGTCGCGGCTGCCGAACTTGGCGCCCATCGTGGTTTCAAGTTTTTGAATGTTGGCTTTGACCTGCTCTTCAAGTCCGGCAGGCCATTTATTGCCTTCTTCATAAAAAAGATTACAAGTTTCGGTGCTGATTGTAAATCCGGGAGGAACCGGAATGCCGAGGTTGGTCATTTCGGCCAAATTAGCGCCTTTTCCGCCTAAGAGCTGCTTGAGCTTTGCATCACCTTCGGCTTTACCACCGCCAAAGAAATACACAAACTTTTTGTTCTTGGTTTTTGAGAATGTTTTTGATTTTGATTTGGTCACGGTAGACATTCTATCTCCTTTAGATTCAATTAGTTACGAAAAATGCGGTACTGCAGAAAACTGATAATTTTACCATAATTTCTGTTAAAAGCTAGCGTTTTGTGTTTCCGGCGGGAATGGCGATTCCGGTATCTGATTAAGTGTTGAGCGACGCTAAAGCTTCGCGGTTGCAGGGAAACTTGGTGAGTGTTTCGATTAATGCCTTCATAGCCTCAGGCGGATTAAGATCGGCAAGCGTGTGCCGGATTTTCGCGATCTGTTCACGCTCTTCCGCGCCAAGCAATAATTCTTCTTTGCGTGTTCCGCTTTTCGAAATATCCACTGCCGGAAAAATGCGGCGGCTCGAAATATCGCGCGACAAATAAATTTCCATATTGCCGGTGCCTTTGAATTCCTCAAAAATCACCTGATCCATCCGTGAGCCTGTGTCGACCAGAATGGTCGCGAGAATCGTGAGTGATCCGCCATTTTCGATTTTTCTGGCGGCACCGAAAATCCGCCGCGGCACTTCAAGCGCCCGCGCATCCACACCGCCTGAAAGTGTGCGGCCGCTTGAATGTTGTTCGGCGTTATGAACGCGCGCAAGACGCGTCAGCGAATCCACTAACAGCACCACGTCCTTTCCGGCGGCAACTTGTTCAAAAATATCCTGCATAAGTGTATTGGCGGTTTCAATATGATGCTCCTGACTTTCATCTAAGGAAGATGAACGCACCTCAGCCGGAACGCTCCTTTTAAAATCGGTGACTTCCTCCGGCCGTTCATTGACGAGCAGGCAATAGAGCTTTGCTTGGGGACAACTTTTGGCCACAGCCGCGCAAATGTGTTTTAGGAAAGTGGTTTTCCCGGATCCGGGCGGTGCGACAATCAATCCGCGCTGGCCGAGGCCAATCGGACAAATCAGGTCCATCACGCGCATCGTCATCTCAGATGAGCCGTCCTCAAGCCGGATTCTGGGTGACGGATCAATCGCGGTTCCGGCCAAAAACTTTTTCTCCGCTTCGCCCGCTTGGCGCGTGTTGCGATTCGATTGAGATTGATGTCCGCCGCGCGGATTAGGGTTCAAGTGTCGCGGTTGGTTGTAGCGATTTTTGTCGTAATGATTATTTTTCACAGGGTTAATCGGGAATATTGGGTTCAACAAGCTGTGCAAGAAGCATCAAAGTATCCTGCCAGCCGAGATAACATCCTTCAATCGGAATAACGGCAGGAACGCCTTCTTGCACGATGTTTACTTCGGTTCCAACTGAGACTTTTTTGAGCGTGACAGTCGTGATTATTTCGCCGGGCAGATTTGGATCGTCAAATTTGTCCGTCATGCGGAGGCGTTCATTCGGCACAAGCTCCAAATATTTACCGCCAAAACTGTGGCCGTGCTGAGTGGTGAAATTGGTAAACGTCATTTTATAAGCACCGCCCACTTTGGCTTCCAATTGATGAACCTTGCAGGTGAACCCGTTCGGTGGAAAGAATTTGGAAATCGCCTCAGGATTCAAAAACGCGCTGTAAATTTTCTCAGGTGTCGTTTTCAGTACGCGGTGAAGTTTTACTGTGTTGGTATTGTTTGACATGACTGAACTCCTCTATCGAGACAGGGCATCATTAGCCCTGCGAGATGGCACTCGCGCATTAGGCGTGAGTGCACGACTACGTTAGGAAACTATTCTTTCGTTTTGGGCAATTTGAAATGCTTTGTTGGTAGCGTCAAAGCGGTCAGAAAATTCAATTCCTTCTTCGCGCATCTTCGCCATCAGGATTTCATGGTATTTGGTTCTGAGGGCATTCATCTGGTCCTTGGCGCAATGCTCTTCTTCGGGGATTTCCCGTTCTGCTTTCACCAAATCTGTATAAATTTTGGCGATTTCAATCAAACTCATACCTTTCCGTCCGCGATTCTGATGGCAATTCGAGTAGCATGATTCCTGTCTTTAAATGGAATGCCTTCCTTTTTTAACAGATCGATAAAATTCCAATGCAATTCTACCCTCTTTTCTTCCAAAAGTAGAAGTTTTTTTGGATCAGATGTTTTCTCAATCTTTTCTATTGTTTCGACATATTCCACAGCGGCTCGATATAAATTGTTCCTCAAAAGAAAAACCTCCACGCTCAATGTTTGCGTAGAGGTTTAATAATTCACGTACGAGAGAGGTTACATTTTGTGCCTCAAACCTGATTTGTTAATTGGTTAGCAGCGGAGACAATACAATTCTATTTCTTACCTTTGTAATTGAAAAGGTCTTTCAGTTCAAAGTATTTTTCATCCTGCGTGAGATTGAGCGCATTGAGGATTTTCATCTGCGCGTTCAGCGTGATTCGCCTTCCCTTACGCGCCTTACCCACCACTTTAAACGTGAGCTGTTCCGTTGAATTCTCGACCAAATCACTATTTTTAAGTCCCAGATCAGTCAGAACTTTATCTATCGGTTGAATTCCATTTTCGAGGGGCCTATCGAGACGAGGCATCATTGAGCCTCGCTCGATGGCACTCGCGCGTCGGCGTGAGTGTACGTTCCAACTTCCATTTCATTCGGTGCTTGATCGGTCATGACGACAGTATATCCTTTACTCTATTTAGAGTGAAGCGGCGAAGAATCTATTTTCGGCGCGATCGTGGTGTCACCTGAAAACGAATGCCTGCGATTTGAAGCAGGCGCAGAATATTTTCAAAGCCGGGATTACCGTTCTTTGAGAGCATTTTATAAAGACTCACGCGATTGATTTTAGATTTGTCCGAAATCTTCGTCATCCCGCCCTGCGCATCTAATACATTTTTAAGCGCCATTAAAAACAACTGTCTGTCACCCTCTTCAAGCGCGGCGTTTAAATAGGCAGATGCCTCTTCCGGATCTTTCAAATCTTCAAGCAGGTGTTCTTGGTAATCAACATACGGTTTATATCGTTTCATATTTGACTCTCCAAATAATCTTGCCAATAGACATTCGCAATTCGGATATCTTCCTCTTGGTTACTTTTGTCGCCTCCAGAAAGCAAGATCACGACGCAGCCTTGATAAATTCCGTAATAAACGCGATAACCGGGCCCAAAGTGAAATCGTAACTCGAATAGGCCTTTTCCTACATTTCTTGAATCGCCAAAATTACCGACCTTTAAACGGTCAAGACGCCTGCGGATTCGCGTACGTGCATGAATATCACGAAACTCAAGAAACCATTCCCTGAAAGGAATGCTTCCGTCGCGCTTTTGATATTCAAGAATTTTCCAAGACATCATAAGTGTACCCTATAAGCAACACGGTGTCAACGAAAGCCCTGCCGAAACAAGGTTTCCATAAACCTTGCGAGGCGGCATTTGCGCATCAGCGCAAAGTTTACGTGGATAAAAGAGAAACTTTTGCGGAGAAGTTGCGGAGATTAAAAACGTGGAAATTGGAAATAAGCTGTTGGGAGGGGTTGCAGCTATTTACTAAAGTGAATAATATATATAAATATTATAAAATGTCAAGAAGCTTCAAAATTTCTGTCACCGGTCTTTATTAGCACTAATTGCCAGAAACAGTGAGACGTGGGTTTGATCGGCACTGACTTTCATTGAAGGATCTAAGCCGATTTTAATGGTGGTTAGTGCCGTCCTGCGCTTTCAATTAATAATCTTGCGGGACGGCAATAAGAAGCACAGGGCGGAATTCAGTCTTAAAGCCAGAAAGATCGTCCGGCCACATGCTCACCTCGCGCGCTCCGGCGGCACCGCAAGCAACTTGGTAGGGCTGAAAGTAGATGGTGAGAAAATTTCCATTCCACGAAAAGTTGAACAGGTTGTCTTCCGTGGGGCTTGCGCCGTCTTCAATCCAGCGCACAATCTCGGCCGATGCTTCAGCGTCGTCATCGCGTGATAGCAATTGGTACTTCAAATCCTCAATCGCCTTCGCGGAAATTTGTTCCAAGTAATACGAATTTTCCTCAAACAAATCTTTGAGCGCTAACGTGCGCCGCTTCTCAATATCATAATTGAGCACACTCGTCATCGTCATGCCGTGCATAGCACCCGCCCTGTAAAAATAATAGTCAAATTTAACACTCACAAAGCGCTCGTCCATGCGAATAATCTCAAACTTCACGTCCATTTCGTTTTTAAGGTTTCTGTCAAAATCATCCAACTCCGGATCAATGCCTTCTTCAATAAAGAGTTGGATTTCCTGTTTGGAAAGTTCATCCACAAAATTCCGGATGACAGTATTCACGTCCTCCCGATCGGCTTGAGCAATTGCATCTGTCGTGATCTGCGGATACCGGACAGCAATACTGTATTCATCACCTGTTTTTTGTAGGATTTTGCCTTCAAATTCAACTTGGCTGTCATTCACGAGTGACGGCAACGGAGAAATTGCTTCGTACGCAAAAACACAAGGCGCTATCAGAACAAAACAAAGACTGAAAATAGCAATTAAGGAGTTTTTGAAAAAGTTTTGGCAGGTTTTCATCGGGGTCTTCCTTTTATATACTGAGCATCAAAAAAACCAACTTGTGTTGGAGGAATAAAGTTATCGGCTAATTTTTGTGAGGCTTGAATTGTGACGTGTCCCCCGTTTTGGTGCCTGGCACCGGTCTTTATCGTATAGGTATTGTATAGGGAATTGTACAGGGTGGCAATTGTACAGGGCCGCATCATTAATCCTGTTAATCTGTACCTTACATTTTAGCAAATGTCGCAAATGAAGGAGAAAGAGAGATTGCGGTTGCCTGTCCCCGGTCTTACTGCCAGTCGAGACGAGGTTATCCTTAAACCTCGCGAGACGGCACTCACGCATCAGCGTGACGTGTCCCCGGAAAAAGTGACTGTCACCGATCTTCACCGATCTTTTTTTGTTATGTTTTCCGGTATCGCGTGCTTCGCCCAAGGCCAATCCGTTCGATTTTCTTAAATTGAATCAGCCGCAAAAGGACCTGATTAACCGTAGGCCGCGCAATTTTGAGACCTTTTGAAAGCTCCAGAGGCGTTACTTCATCATGGGTTTGAAAATACTCCAGCACAAGAAGCTGCTTTGGAGAAAAAAGTTTCTCTATGGATTCTTTTGATAATAAAGCGACGGCTCGTTTTGATTGTTCGAGGATAATTGAAAGAAAGAAGTCAAGCCACGGCGTGATGTCTTCCTTTTTTGTCTTTAAAGTTTTCTGGGCGTTCCGGAGCGCGATGTAATAATCGGCCTTATGATCCTCAATTAGTTTTTCGTGCGAAACGTAGGGAACATACAAATACCCCCGCTGAAGCAAGAGAAGATTCGTCAGTACTCTAGAAAGCCGGCCGTTACCATCTTGAAAAGGATGGATCATGAGAAATTCCACTAGAAAATTTCCGATCACAAGAAGCGGATGAAACTTTTTTTCTTGAAACGCCTTCTGTGTCGACTCAACCAGCTCTTGCATTTCTTTGGGTGTCAGAAAAGCAGGCGTTGTATCAAAAAGAATGTTAATGGATTTCCCTGCCCGATCCACCAGATGAACTTTATTTTCCGTCTTCTTATACTCCCCGCTGTGGAGTTTATCTTTTTCAACATATTTGAGAAGTTCTTTGTGGAAATGCTTGATCGTGCTTTCGGAAAACCGAAGGTGTTTCCCTGATTGAAACACGTTTTCAAGGAGTTCGTAGTAACCCTGTACTTCTTGCTTGTCGCGGTCTGCAAATTTCTGGATGGAAATTCCCCGCATGAGCTTTTCGACATCTGCATCTGAAAGATGAGCGCCTTCGATACGGGTAGATGCACCTGTTGAGGTAATTAAGACTGATTGCTTGAGCCGCCCCAAGATTTGTGGACTTAGATGAACACCGCCCGTCCACCGGCCTTTCAATTCATCAATTTGCGCAATTCTTGCCCAAATCGTACTTGGTGGTTCTTTAATCCGTGCAATGAATCTTTGGAATGGCATCTCTCGAATCTCCTAATCTTATATTCTAACTATATAAGATTATATATGATTACACATGAAAAGCAAGCGCAGAAATGGGGGTTACTTTCTAACTAATGTCGCAAATGAGGGAATTTGCGAGATCCAGGGTTACCTGTCCTCATTTTGTGCGCCTGGCACCTTTTAAATTATTGTATCGGTTCTTTTTTGATTTGACCTATTTTTAAAATGAGGAGATCTTTTCCATTCTGATCTGAAAATATAATGCTTTGCCCAACCGACACCACAATCCCAATTCCATCTAAGAGACATTCTATCAATTTAAGCTTGGCTAAGACCGCTTCCATCATCCATTTATGCCTTGCGTCCTCAGCTTCCGACACATTCCGCAAATCTGTTTTGAATCGCTCGATATCCCTGTAGAAATCATTCCTCTTGAGGATATCTCCATTCAAATATCCTTCGGCCGAGGAATTGTTATTTAGATTTGAGGCTTCACCAGAAAACGCCTTTATCAGAGCTCCGATAGCATCCTTCTTGCTGGAAGCAATGAAATATTCGTTCGAGAATAATGCATCAATCTGCTTTTTATACTCTGCTGCCAGCACCTCAAGGGCATACGGATTTATCATCTACATTTTCCTCTTACTCTTGGATTCAAAGTCCCTGAAAGTATAGATGATGTTGCGCATACGCTGCGCCATGTCTGAATAGGTAACCACTGATAGATTCTTTAGCGATTCGTTAAGAAGACGAAAGTCGTTCTGCTGTTCTTTCCCGTCAAGTTTATCGTTTTGACCAGCAATAATGATTCCGCGCGGCTTGATCACCCTGAGATCGATGTTGTGCTTGTCTTTTATATGAGTCCTGATTCGATCGGTATTTTTGATTATCGTATCAATGTATTTCTCGGCCTGGGAGATGGCTTTGGAGAGATCTGGGCTCCAATAAAAGTTTTTATGGCTTTTGTCGAATTTGAGGAGGGTCGTTTGCGGCGTTTTTATCTCCATCACATCTAGATATCCGTCCATGGTAATTAAACAGAAGTCTGGCAGGCGCGGCTCAATGTCGATATTCATTTTGTCGATGATTTTGATGTACCCTTCTTGCAGCAGCAGGATATTTTGTTTGAAATATCTCTGCCAATCCTCTTCTCTAGAAATTTTACGGATTCTTCGCTCCAAATCATTGGTAAATTTTTCAAGATAGATTAGTTGAAGCCCTCGTTTCTTTCCGACAAGAGAATCGACGCTTGTATCAGCACCGAACTTGTAATTCAAGAATTTTGGAAGAAATTTATTCAAAGCGGTCGCGTCCGTGGCTGACAATTGTGACGGGCTAAATCTATCGTCCAAAACTTCGGCAAAAAGCCCCCGCTCATATGAGAAAAACTTGTCTTTCTCTTTAAAATAATGAGGGAATATGTCCACAAAGTGATTGTTGACTATCTTGAGATTGAGACCCCTCGATCTGGCCATTTTGGACTTGTTAAGCTCATCCCAATCTTTAATCGACAAGCGGACGTGATACAGATTTCCTTTCTTTAAAACTTGGCTTTTATTCTTTTTGACCAAAGTCAATTTGAATTTTGAAAATCTCTTCTGCAAAGTCTCCAAAATGTGCTTGCCTAGGGAGAAGCCTCCATCATCTCTGACAAATTTGGGGCGATTCGGAAAGCCTTCATAAAAAATCTTGGTTCCAAAAAGATTCTTTCCGTATCCTTTATTCTGAATTGTGAAATGCCGTGATAAATGTGATGATTTCATGGTTTGAGCTTGTCAAAAACCTTGGTTATATACAGACGATCATCCTGAAACACCACGTTGTGGTCCTCGAAATCATCGACGCTAAGATGTTCTTCCCATAGACCCACCTGCCCGCTTGGCGTCACGGAAATCACGAATGAGCTTAATCGGACATCGGGATCACCGATCTGTAGCTCTAACTGTTTAATCTCTTTGTGAAACCTGATCTTGGGATCGTTGAAACCGCCTTGAGCCATGCGTATACCATGCGGGTCTAGGAAGACAATTTGCTGCTTCTTTCCATCAACAAGCCACAGAATGAAATCGGGATAAAAATTGTGGGCCTGAAAGAACCCGACACCATGTCCACGACCAAGATTGCGCAGCAGATATAGCTCCCGCTTTTCAAAATCCAGCTTGTGCGTTTCGTAATGCACTTTGAGATCATGCACAAATTTGCTTTCACCGTCATTAAGCGCCACCGGCATCACCTTTAGTTCGCTGTCTTTTATGTGAATGAGCGGCTTATACAAATGTCGGTCGAAATTAAATGACAATAACGAGCGAAACTCGAAGTCATCGAACTTGCCATCATCGATGCGCTTCTTAAGCTCTTTCAGCTTATCGATAATGTCCTCTCGGGACTTTTCGACGACAAACGTATATTCATCAAATAGATTCCCAGGATTGCCATTGGCCGTCAACTCTACTTCGACCTCATCCAAATAGCGATACTCAAGCTTGTCTTTTTCATAATCGAGACGCCGGGCGTTGTAGTAGTGGTCGCAATATTTCTTTAGAAGTGTCGCCGCGATCTCCTGCCAGATCCGCACCTTCTCGAATGATGTGAATTCAAGTTCTTCGGGTGGGATATAGAGTTCGTACCAGTCGGCGCGGGCGAGTAGCACCGCGAATGTTTCTTTATCAAGATTTAGGTTGTAATAGCAGCGCTCGTTTTTGTGCTTTTGTAACTCGAAATACAATTCTTCGTAGTCGAGGAATGCGCATTGCTCCTGGCCCAGCTTGCCGGTTTGCAACAATGCGGTCGTCCGAGCCCCTGCGCCCTTACTCTGCATTGCTTCGATTTTGGGATACCAATTTACAATGATCGGTCGCTTCAAAAGATATTCGTCCGGTTCGCCAAGCTCAGGTCTTGGCGCATCTTTCTTAAAATTGACTCCCGCTTTAAGTCGGGGATATTTGAGCTTCACATTTCCGAGATTACGCAGGCATGGGAGCTTGATCTCTACACAGTCGTCTTTACCCTTAACGCCTTCATCATCCAAGTATTCTCTAAATTGCCTCATGTAATCGGCCCGAACGCCAAATACGTTCAGGGTCTCTACTATGCCGATGTGCTTTGGGATTGGCTGAGCGCCGCTGAACGCGCTGCGCTTCAAACCCTCGTTGTAGCCCTTCAATCGCACGCCGCGGCCAAAGAGCTGGATGATCTCGGAGCCTTCTGACTTTCCGACGTTCATAAGCCCCATCGTAGATACGCGCCAGCTATTCCAGCCTTCGGTAAATTTCTTTGATCCGATCAGGATTTTGACGGGCGAATCAGCCGAGGACAGTTTCTTAAATAGCGACTCGGAAAAGTCCTTGTCTGCCACAGCAAAGCCATTTTCGGCGCACAGATTGGCAAGCTCCCGGTCGTCGCCGACATTGATGACTCCAAAATACTCGCCGTCCCCTAGGCGCAGACCGATTTCACCCTGCACACCTTTTAAGTTGTCTATGTGCATCTGAGAACCGCCTATCTGGCTATTGAATACCCTAGATCGGATGTCCTCATACACTGTCTCTGCCGACAAGTGATCGGCAAGTAGGTAACTAAATCGTCCGGCGAAGATGTCATTGCCGTGCGTATCGTTCAGCTGGCTAGTACTTGTTAATAGTCGGTCGATGAAACCGATCGCTTCGGACCGATTATCGAGAAATTGTTTGAGAGATAGAAGGATATCAATAACATCTGAGACCTTTGCTCCGCGCTCCGTACGCACAGCGTTTACCTTACTTCCGACAAATACCCAAAGCGGTTCTTCCACATTAAACGGAACAAGCTCTCGTTTCTTTGTGTCGTAAACTTTCAACTGCTGATAAAAAGCCAAGAGGCAAGCGGTCAAATACAGCTGCCGCTGTTCTTCGTGTTGCTCCTCAGCAAGATTTAAGATCGAATATTCTTTGCCATAACCATCGCTGTAAAAATATTTGTAGGAGTAATCGAACAGGATGCACTTGGCATACAGCTGTAGCATTTCTTTGCGACCGGCGGCTTTCATGGCCTGTCCAAATGTCGCTGAGTACTCAAAAGAAAATCCATTCTCACACAGGCGATTGCGCTTATCCATCCACTCATCGCCGCCTGCACCGCGATGCCCTTCATCGACAAGAACGAGATTATTGCTTTCAAAAGCGTCTACGCTAACGGTTTTGTCTTTGCCCTCTTCTTTGAGCTTGTGAATATCTATGATCTCGATGGCGCGTGTGGCAAACAAAGACTGGCCGTCTTTGACAAATAGGCCGGCCGATAAACCGGATAACAAAAATTCGTCCCGATGCTGCGCCGAAAGACCTTCGTTTGGAGTGAGCAATATCGTCCGATTGAGATCCTTTTGCTTAAACGCTTTATCGAGATAATGCCTGTATTGCAATATATTGATGTGCATGATCAGCGTCTTGCCCGATCCGGTCGCCTGCCAGAATGCGATCTTATTCAGATCCTCCATCCGATAGGCATCGATCTTATCCTGCGGCTCACGATTCGCATTCATTCTCTCGACAAATGCGTTAAGATCATCCAAAAGCCCATGAGCGTTGCCAAAATACCTATCCAGATAGATTTCGGTAAAGAGAAGCGCCATGTACTGAAAATATTTCCAGCGAAACTGCCCGCGCCTGCCGGATACCGCAAAGGTATGGCTCGTGATGTTCTGGTCGTAGCGCAAAAGCTGTTCTTTGGTGATCCCTGGAAACTCAAAGAGCTGCGTGGTGAGATAATAATAAATCCTTGATATATTCTGCTCGTTCCACCCCTCCTGATCCCGCCCCTTCATGCCTTCGCACAAGACATCCAGCGACTTGCTTCCAAAAAGTGAAAGCATATATTGGAAAAGTACGAGTGATTCGTCAAATCGAAACTGCGGTCTCGGCTGAGCCTTCCTTCCTCGCACATGGACAGCAGGAATGACTTCTGCTGCTTGAGCATTCTTGGGTTTGTGGCCTCTGGGCATCGTCTACGCCCCCGTCGTTTCAAACATGCGCTTTTTGAATTCTTCTTCAATTAGGCGGACCTTCCACTTGTCCTCGGCCACTTTTAAGTTTTCGAGATTGTTGTCGCCATTAACAAAGATCAGATCAAACTCAAAGTCCAGCGTGTTGTATTTTTGCTTCTTGAAAAACTCGTCCAGATCTTCGTTGGTCTTTTCTTTGGTGTTGCGCCAAATAACCAGAGTCTTCTCACCCGTCCGCAACTTACCACGCACAACCTTAAAGCCCCGGATCGTTTCCATCTGTTCCACATAGAGACCAATCAGATAATTAAAGGTTTCAACCAAATCAACTTTGTGCGGCTTAAGCTCATTATCTTTTCGAATTTTTAGCGTATAACTAAACGGATCGCTAAAACGGTCAAGATTAAGAAGCGAGTCACTGGCCTTTGTTTCAACGTCAAGCATATAGGAAAGCATGTAATCTTCTCTTGCCTGTTTCCCCATCTTTTCAAGTGTCTTTTGCTGTCCAGCAGCTAAGCCCACGACAAGGTTATCCAACGTATCATCATAGGATTCGAGGCAAAGATATTTAAACATGTGAGTTACGCCTTCACGCGAAATCGGCTTTCCGTCCTTCCAATCCTTGGAATAGACAACTTTCTGGATTCTCGGTTTTAGAACCGTTTCAAAATACTCCCCCATCTCTACAAGGATATATTTGCGTTTGCCATTATCTTCGCGGTTGAGATTAATAACTGCGTGCGCTGTGGTACCAGAACCAGCAAAATAATCTAATACCACGCCCTGATTTGAATTATTAAACATAGCATGCAAGCTATCCCGCACCAAGAATACAGACTTTGGGTAAGAAAACTTATTTGATTTGACTCCTAAAATTGAATTAAGCAGCCGAGTCCCATTAGTCTTTGCAGTATATTTCTTATCCGTCCATACAGTTTTGTAGTTCAATTCTGACTTCGTGCGAATAATCTCCCAAACCTTACTTCCCTCATTAAATTCTGGCTTTAAATCATCGATAATTTCTTCCACAGTGTCTCTTGCAAAAACCCATTTTCGCTCAGTTCCTTCAATATCTATTGGGTAAACTTCGATAACTTGTTCCCCTTTATCAATATTACATGCCTTCGGATGAAAATCTGGTGGGCAAACATCACCAAATCCAACTATTTCTTCTTTCTTTATTAGTATGGGATAAAAACAATTTGGACCTGACTCACGCAAATAATTTGACGTATTACCTTTTGCTGTGTTCATAAAGTTTCGTATATCTGGGTTGTCCTCCCTATTTTGTAAAGCCACGTAGCGCCCGGGAACAGGATAGATAAAATAAACATACTCATGGACTGTAGCGAAATTATCTCCTTGTTGCCCTGAGGGATTAATAGTAACAGTAACACAGGTTTTTCCAAATTCAGACAAGCACCCATCTAATATTCCCCCTAATTTTTCCTGCTCAATCTCATCGATTGCTATCGCTGAAACACCTTTGACTAATAATAGTTCTTTTGCAACAGTAATTCTGTTCTCCATTAGTGATAGCCATGAAGCATGCTTATATTCATTCTTATAAACAATTTCGGAAGACTTTGCGTTATACGGTGGATCAATGTAAACACATTTCACCTGCTCTCGATATTTTTCCAGTATCATATTCAACGCCTGAAAATTCTCGGAGTTGATAATCACCCCGTCACAGGCTTCATCAAGATTCTCAAAATTTGCCAACAGTTTGTCCGTAAACTTTTCATCGAAGTGTTGTGTATCAAGAACAAGATGTGGATTGACTTTAAGAAACTCTATGGTGAGAGGTTTGGAATAACCAGGCTTGGTCAAATCTTGTCTGATCTCATCAATAGCAAATAGCTTGACCCATTCCTCGCGCTGAGCATCATTTTTGGCTATCTCGGGATAGAGGGCTTCCGGCACACGGTCGAGCGTCATGCAATAACCTGAGTCCACGACCAGCTTTTTCTTAAGAAATAACTTCTTCTGAAAATCCTCCAAAGTTGCAAGAAATGTGATTATTTTTTGCGCGATGTGTTTAATCACCTTTACTTTGGCGACGGCACTCTTGAGTTTTTTCTCATCCTGCGCATCAAGGTCATCCACAAAAAGAACTTCATTCTTCATATAAAAATCAAGCTCGCGCCTTAGGAAGCCTCCAAGGTCTTTATGAATGAAGAAATCGAAATTGAAACGAGCCGTATAATCATAAAGATGCTTTTCTAGCACAGTTCGCTTGGTATTCTTCTGAGTCGGCGCGGGAACAAAAAGCTCGACAAAATTTTTAAGTTTTTTATTAGATTCCCCAGCTAATATTTCAATGGTCTTTTTATTGAGATTGTCCTGCTTTTCTCTTTCTGGAAGAAATACAAATTGGATAAATACTTCCTTACCTTGAATCCGTATAGGCTCTTCTTCGTAAAGTTTAAATTTACGTTCTTTTCCGGATTCGGCCTTGTTGTTGTCTTTGTCCTGCGAAGCATCCACAAGCTTAAAATGAACCCTCTTACCATCTAATAATTTAAAGGCGTAATCCCTTAAATATTCACTGGTCTTAATATAGTACTGATCAGCATTAGCCCAATGGAGCTTAACTTCCTCTCCCTCATAAGGAATGGCATAGGTATCCTTCTTATATCTCCTGAGAGACAGGAAATCACCCGTATCATAATAGCGTCTAAAAAAAGTTGAGAGATGAGAGAACACTTCATTGGCGAGGGCATCATCGTCGCCATATTTCACTATTTCATCTCGCAGTGTCTTAACCTTAGGCGATTCATCGGGATTCATTCCACTATCGCTGATAGTCTTCTCAAGACTTAAGAGCGCCTTTTTCTTTTCTTCAATTTCGCTGCCGCGATATTTGGAGAATTCTTCTTTCACTTGAGGAAGAAGTTCAATATCGAGAAACTTTTCAATTTCCTCGCGTTTTGCATTCATGATCCGGTAGATCCCGAAGTCAAGATCAGCCTGATCCATCTGAAACATTTCGCGAAGGATATTTTTTAATTTTTCATACTGTGTCAGCATACGATAAATTCTCCCTTAGTCTCTAAACGACTTTCCAACGTATTATAAACAATTGCTCCGTATCAGTTCTCTGTTCTAATCTTCTTTTAAGTTGATCGATTAAACCATCGCGCTTGGCATTAATTTCGTCTTCCGCATCGAATATCCGCTGGCGCTGCTCCCTCTGTTTCTTGCTCACTTCTTTGATCTTGAGCTCGATGTCCAACCGGTCTTGTTGACTGGTGGCTAGCCGAAGCTGGCGATTGAGATCGCGCAAGTTGTTCTTTGTATCCTTTAGTTCCTTCTCCGCGGATAGGACCAAATCGTCTGACCAACGGAACAGACGGTCACATTCTTCCTTGTAAAAGCCATTGTTTCTCTCCAAAGCCGCAGTGATCGTCGCTTCTGTGTGAATTCGATTGTCGGTCTCAAGCCGCGATTTTTGATCAGCGGTTAAAGGCGCTTGTCCAACTTCGGCGTTGCATTCAAAAAGCTTCTCGCAAACTTCCGGATGAATCACTTTGCCGTTGTCGTCAAAAGCATTAAAAAGCAGGTATTCATCTTTTTCAAAGCTCTTGATCGTAAGCTTGGAGAGGGTTAGCCAGCCGCTTTTACCCTTTAGCTGCTCAATCACCGAGACACGCACCGGGTGATGCGAGACATCAAACGACAGTTCAGCAACAGGAGTGTTTTTGGTCCTCGCAGTCTGCAGAACATGCTCGCCTAGCGGATGAGACATGCGGTATAAAAAATATCCATCAATATTGGCTCGATCTTTTCGCTTGGATATGAGGCGATAGCGTCCTGCGGGCGAGGCAGCGATCTCCTTTTTCAGATCGAACGACAAGCTGGGGTCATCAAAGTCCGCATCGGCACAAAGAATGTTTCGCGTAACTCCCCAGAAACGGCGTTCCATGATGCCGAGATGTTCCCGGGTCTGATCCAGATGCATCTTAAGCCGATCATGCACATCCTGATCAAAATGCTCGATGAGCACTTCGCGGGTTTCTTTGAGACGGGATTGGATCTCTTCGTCCATTTTCTTTTGCAACACGGCAAAAGCTGCTTTGATCTCCTCGGGGCGGCGGCACTCCTGATAAATCTTGAGTACTTCCTTCTCAAAGTCGACGCCCGATTCGAGAGCCCCAAGCACTTCGTCCGATGATCCAAACACGCCATCAAATAATTTGAATTTGTACTCCAGAAGTTCATAGACCCGCCGGTCTACATCATTGCGCTCGTTCAGAAAGTTAATCACAACAACATCATGCTCTTGGCCATAACGATGGCATCGGCCAATTCTCTGCTCTATGCGTTGCGGATTCCAAGGCAGGTCATAATTAATAACGAGCGAGCAGAACTGCAAATTGATACCTTCGGCAGCCGACTCCGTCGCGATAAGAATCTCAGCTTGATCGCGGAAATGCTCAAGAACCGCGTTGCGACGGTCCGCTGTCACGACATTGCTGATGCGGCCTGTATTCGCATTGGCGGCCAGCCACGCTTCATAAATCTTTCTAGACTCGGGGTCGGAATTGGTTCCGTTGAATATGACCGTCTTCCCGGCATAGCCATTGGCATCCAGATAATCTTTTAAATAAACTTGGGTACGCCTGGATTCGGTAAATACCACCGCTTTTCGAGGCGCTTTCATCTTAGCGGCTTCCGTAAACCCACGCTCTATAGCCTCCTTGAGGCGCTTTGTCTTTGAATCGATCTTGATTGCCTTCGCCTGCTCAATAAAACCCGTGAGAATCTTGATTTCCTGACCCAGTGATTTAACATCAATGGGCTTTTCAATTGGCTGGATTTCTTCCGTTTTGGATTCCTGAGCAATTTCTTCCATCTCTTCGGCATCGAGTGACTCGTCTTCCAAAAGCGAACTGACGATATCTTCCTCCGCCGGTTGTTTGTCTCTCAGTGCCTCAAGGCGTTTTTTGATCGTTTCGAGTGTCGCAACAATCGCGTAAGACGAAGAGGCCAAAATCTTTCGAATAACTAACGTGATGAGTGTCTTCTGACTAGTGGGCAATGCATAGGTATCTGGTCTCTGTAAAAATTCCGTGATACCCTTATACAAAGCGTACTCTTTGTCATCTTGCTCGAAGCGAACGGTGATTGCCCGTCTTTGGGTGAAGGGTATGTAAGCTAGAATCTGTCCGCGGAGTGTCCGTTTGCAAAAGCCCTTGAGCCTCGTTTTGAGGCTTTCCAGATCTTCGTCATTCACATAAAGCTGACGAAAACTACGGCTGTCACCAAAAATATAGTCATCAATAATCGAACACAAACCAAAAAGTTCCATGAGCGAATTTTGAAGTGGCGTAGCAGTTAGAAGAAGTTTTTTTGTGTCTTCGAGAGCCCACTTGATGGACTGGCCTAATACATTTGAAGGTCTGTATGCATTGCGTAATTTATGGGCTTCATCAATTACGGCCAGATTCCATTTAATCAGTTTCGCTTTATCCTTCTGGCTGTGCAGAAACTGATACGAGCAAATAACGACCTTGCCTTGCTCAAATGGGTTAGGGTTTCCATTTTCAATAATTTGCTCAAAGTTTTTAGCTTCTAAAATTAAAGAGGGAATATTAAATTTCTCTGCGAGTTCAAGATTCCATTGTTTACGCAAAGAGGCTGGACAGATAACGAGCAATTGACGCTTGCGCTCGGCCCAATACTGGCATAAGACAAGCGCCGCCTCGATTGTCTTGCCTAAACCAACTTCATCTGCCAGCACAACCCCTTTAGACAATGGCGACTTTAATGCAAAGAGCGCTGCGTCAATTTGGTGAGGATTAAGATCAACGGCAGCATCAAACAAGGATCTGGAAATTTTAGCTATCCCGTCCTCTGTTGATGACCGTAGAAGTGCGTGCGCATAGTATTTTGCGTGGTAATCAGTAATTGTATTTTCGTTCACGGATAACTTATCAGGCATTTCTTATTGACTTCTTTTTTTTAGGGCGCTGCTTCCGAACCCATGCATCAATTTCATTAATGTCAAAACGCCACTGCACCCCAACTTTTGAAGCGGGCATACGACCACGCTGACAAAGCTTATAGATTTTCTCCTTTGAGACTTGGAGATAGTCGCCGATTTGTTCAATAGTAAGCCATTTATCAGTCATTTTAGGATATCCAGAGAAGACCAAATTATACCAAACAGACGAGATTTTTGGGATTGTTATTTCAAAGTTATTTCAAAGTGGGATTAGCAGGAATATTGAAAAATTAATTGTCGTAAACCGACGAAATTGCGACGTACTTTTTAAACGTAATGAATACTAAATCGTTTAACTCGGACTTTCTGCTTCTTTTTTAATTGCAAAAAGAACCTTTCTGATTTCAAGCTCCAAATCGGGATTCATGAACTCATACCGACCTTCATATAGTGTTAATGGGCTTTTATTCATCTTAGCACGCCATAAAGTAACCTGAGTCTCTGCTCGATCTTGAAATTGACTACATTCGTAATAAATGTGCCAGTCTTTTGAGGAAGATTTGGCAAGCCCATAACATGCTGACCCCTCCCCGGGTTCAAAGGAATAACCAAAACTTTCAACCGCTTTTTTAATCGCAATTTCTGTCTGCTCTTGATCCGCCTTCACTTTTATTTCGACAGGATGAGCACCCTTTACAACTTCATATGCTAGCTGGGTAACGCAACCAGAATTTAAGACTGCCAAAATTAGCAAACTTCGTAAAAACCAACGCTTGAAGGAAATGGTCATGTTTTTAGCAGAATCAGTACCGATTCTCCCAGGGACAGGTTTACGAATTCAAAACGGCTAATTCACCGACTGAGGAGCCGGGGCTGATGATTCCGTGCTTGAATTCTCGCCTGTCGCTTTTGCGCCTTCCCCGTCGTGTAATGGGCACGCGTAAGCGTTTAAGCTGACACCCGCTAAAAGAATCAATACAGCTATGATTGATTTTACGAATTTGTAGTTTAGGTTCATCGCTCATTCTCCTTATCTTTCAAATAGTGGCCCGAGTCATCTGTGACTTTTTTGATGCCGGACATGTCGGACACTTGCGCTTGATCCTGCTCCACTACGTTCGCAGGCACTTGCGGTAACGCTTGCGCAAGTGCCATCGCGCGGCGCTCAATGTGGGCGCCGTCGCGATAGGGATTATACAGGCTACAAGCTACATGCTGCAAGCTGCAGATTAGTGCGGAATGCGGATTTCGGAGTGCGAAATCGATCAATCCCCTTCTAAAATCTTTCTGATTTGCGAGGGGTTGGGAAACTCGCCTTTTAGCTTTGCGGGAAGTTTGCTGACCGCCTGATACGCGGCAACGCCGATTGGTTTGCGTGTGTCTCTCAAAGAATATTCAACGACCGTCCTGTTTTTATCCTTACAAAGAATAATGCCGATGGAAGGATTTTCATCTTTCAAACGAACGTGGCGGTCAAGCGCGGTTAAATAGAAATTCATTTTACCCACAAATTCCGGCTGAAACGCGCCGATTTTCAATTCCAATGCGACGAGACACTTCAAACGCCTGTGATAAAGCAGAATATCAATGAAATACTCGTTTCCGCCGACTTCGAGCCGGTACTGGCTTCCGACAAAGGTGAAGAGCCCACCCATTTCGAGAAGAAAACGCTCAATCCGGGCAATCAGCGCTTTTTCAAACTCACGCTCTGAATACTCCTCGCCAAGTTCCAGAAAATCAAACGCATACTCATCTTTAACCGCGAGCTTTGCCTGGTTTCTTATTTTCTCGGGCAGCGCCCGGTCAAAATTGGTTTGATTGGTGAGCGTTCTTTCGTAGCTTCGGTTTTCGATGTGATGAATGAGGGCATTTTTGCTCCAGCCGAATTTACGGGTGCTTCGGATGTAGAATTCGCGTTCCAGCGAATCTTTACACTTACTCATAATGACCAGATTGTGCGACCAAGAAATTTCTCCAACCAGTGGTTGGAGATTTGGGTTTTGACTATATTCACCATAAAACTGGCGCATATACCACAGATTCTGGACCGAAAAACCCTTAGTTCCCGGAAACTCCTTCTGAAGATCAACGGCCAGATTTTCAACAATTGATTTGCCCCAGCCATGATCCTTTTGCCGGACCGCGATCATCCTTCCAATATCCCAATAAAGATTGACCAACTCTTTATTGACCGCTTTCAGTGCTTCATATTGGGCGGAACGGATGCGGGATTTGACTTCGTGCAGAAAATCAATATAAGGCTTTGAAAGTTTTACTTTAGACATACGATTCACCTCCTTGTTGAGGTAAATCGCTAGTAGCGAATCTTTATGCGGGACGTTTCATCCTCAAACTTTGAGGCAGATAAAACGCTTGCAACCGTTGGTTGATTTGGACTTTTTTTAGATCAAACGATTCGGATAATAATTCAAATGCACAGAAAAATCAATCACTATCTGGGTATCTGTTCTAAAAGTGCTGGGTTAATTTGCTGAATTGGTGGTTTTTGACGCTGAAGCCGCCGCTTCCTGCTGCGAGTTCTCGCCGCCTAGTAGATGAATACGGCGATGGCTGGTCAGCAAGCCATTTGTGGCATGTCCGCCAATTTTATATTACATTTCAAAATCGCTGCTTGAAGATTCCGCACACAGTGTGTGCAGAATCCGGTTTTCTGCACACACTGCGTCTCGAATTGAGCTGGAGCCATTATCGCATTCTGATGCGTGTCGAACGTCCGGAGGCGCGGTCATTTTATGAGATTGAATGCGCGAAAAGCAATTGGTCAGCCCGGGAGTTGGAGCGTCAAAAAGGATCTCTTCTTTTTGAGCGGCTTTCTTTAAGCAAAGATAAGAAAGGGCTCATGAAATTAACCAAAAAGGGCCAAGAGCTTCAAACTTATGCGGATATCATTAAAGACCCGTACGTTCTAGAATTCACCGGTCTTGAATCTCAATCCAAACTTTATGAAAGTAAACTTGAGCAAGCGTTGATTGATAACCTCTCTAAATTTTTGTTAGAACTTGGCAGAGGGTTTAGTTTTGTAGCGCGACAAAAACGGATTACGCTTGATGGCGATCACTTTTTTATTGACCTGGTTTTCTATAACGCGCTGATTAAATGCTATGTGCTGATTGATTTAAAGATCGGCAAGCTGACTCATCAAGACATCGGACAAATGCAAATGTATGTGAATTATTACGACCGTGAATTGAAACAAAAAAGCGATCAACCTACGGTGGGGCTTATTTTGTGCGAGGATAAGAAAGAGGCGGTTGTGCGTTACACGCTTCCTAAAAGCAACAAACGGATTTTTGCTTCCAAATACAAACTATATTTACCAACGGAAAAAGAGTTGCAAAAGGAACTGAAGAGAGAGAAACAGCTTTTTGAAACCCGCAGATTACGTGTTAAGACCGGAGATTAACGAAAGATCGGCAACACTATCGGTGTACAACCGATTCACTTTTTTCATGAGCGCAAGCCGGTTGCTGCGGACTTTTTCATCAGGGACATTCACTAAAACCTTGTCGAAGAAGTCGTGGATGGGTTGGTAGAAGACCTTGCCAAACTCGCCGGTGAGGGGGCCGTACTTTTTCTCGAGCGCCATTTTCTTGAATTCGGGTTCTTTCACACAGGCAAGTTCATACAGTTCATTCTCGAGCTTTTCTTTGAAGTTAGACGGGTCAATGCGTTCATCGACATGCGACTTAGCGCCTTTTAATATATTAGAAGTCCGTTCCACAATCTTGCAGACTTTCAGAAATTCATCGCGGCGGCCTTCGTAGAATGATTTCAAAACAGAAAAGCGCTCAAACACGTCCGCCAGATTCTCGCTTGAGACTTCGTAAACGGCTTGCATGATTTCGTAAGATTTTGTGCCGGGCTTTAAATCAAATTCGAAATAAATTCGTTCGCGGATGAAGGGTTTTAACTTTTTCATAATGTCCTGCGCTTTTACTTTTAAAACATCACCGTAGAGATCGGCTGTTTTTTGAACAAGTTCAGGAAGTAAAAACGACAAGTTAAACGCGCGCGCAAGCTTCACGATGCCGCCCGCTGCCCTGCGCAAAGCGTATGGATCCTGACTGCCGGAAGGTTCAATTCCGATTCCGAAAGCGCCGACGAGCAAATCGATGCGGTCCGCAATGGCTACAATGGCGGCAGAAGCGCTCATTTGTTTTTTGAGTGAATCGTGTTTCTCTCCCAAATTGCGCGGCAGATAGTGATCGGCCACCGCACGCGCGATTTCTTCATGAAGATGATCATGCCTGGCGTATTCGCGGCCCGCCACACCCTGAAGCTCCGGAAATTCGTAAACCAAATGCGTCGTTAAATCCGCTTTGCAAAGCGTCGCGGCCTGAATCGCGAAACGGCGTTCGATTTCCTGGACTTTGATTTGCTTCGCGAGAAAGTCCGCGAGGGTTTCGAGGCGTTTTGTTTTATCCAGGTAAGAGCCGAGCTTGCCGAGGAAAATGAGGCCGCTTAACTTTTCAACCTTGTCTTCAAGGCTGGTTTTCGTGTCCTCATTGTAGAAAAATTTGGCGTCGACTAAGCGTGACTCTAAGACATTCAAATAATTTTCGGCAATTTTCTTGGGGTCGCGGCGGCGTCCGTTAATCACGACCACCATTTTGTTGATGAGCTTGCCCTGCTTATCGTAACAGGCGAATACTTTTTGATTTTTGCGCATGCAGGTCGCGAGCACATCAGGCGGCAGCGAGAGATGGTCTTTTTGAAAAGTTACTTCAATGGCAAACGGTTCTTCCGTTAAATTGGCCACCGTTTGCGTGAGCGTTTCATCATGATTATTCGCGTTCTTTAGAAACCCTTGAATCATCGCGATTCGGTCGTCCATCTTAAGGATGACGTGATTCGATTTCAGTAATTTTTCGTATTTCACAAGATCCGCATTCGCGACTTTGATTTTACGGTTCGCCAAAAACCGGTGGCCGTACGTGAAACTCTCAGACTTCACATCGCCGATCATGTAACTTTGCACACTTTTGCCGAGCAGCGCGAACGTCCAGCGGACCGGACGCGTAAAGGTGAAACCGGTTGAGGACCAGCGCATGAGTTTCGGAAATTCAATCTGGCGCGGCAAGGTTTCGAAGAAATGACGCAAGGGTTTTACTTCCTTTTTAACAAACACCGCTGCCCGAAGGCCTTTCGGAGTTTCTTTCCAATGAACGTCCGACTCCGACTTCCCCACACTTTTGAGGAAACCTGAGAACTGGAGGCTCGGCTTTCCATCCTGATACGCGAGTTCTTTGGAAATGCCGACACGCTCTTCGGTCTCGGAGGGTTTCTTCACAATGTTACTCACAAAAATCACAAAGCGGCGCGGCGTGGAATAAGCCTCCACGGAATCAAACTTGTAGCCGCATTCTTCTAGGAGCGCAGGCGCTTTTTCGCGAATGTTGTCGCAGGCGCTCACCACATAGTCGGACGGGATTTCCTCAGTTCCGATTTCGAATAATAAGTGTTCGGGTTTCGCCATGATTTTCCTATGACCGATCCAATTGTTTATTTATTTTAATCATGGCGCCCTTACGCTTTCCTTGAAATTGTTTCGAGTTTATCAATAAGAGCGTCAAGGGTTACCATAACCACCTAAATAATTCCCTCTCCCTCAGGGAGAGGGTTGGGGTGAGGGAGGTTTTCTTTTGAACAATCACCCTCATCCTAGCCTTCTCCCTCTTTAGAGGGAGAAGGTAAGTGAAAAATTGTATACGTTTTCTCATTTCGCGGCCTTGGGCCGATGAGTCGGTAGTTGCCCTAATGGAAATCCGAGCGCTTCGCGGGATTTTAAGTAACCTTCAGCGCATCCACGCGCGAGCGCGCGAACACGGCCAATGTAGCGCGGACGCTCCGTAGCGCTCACAGCACCGCGCGCATCCAGTAAATTAAATGTGTGGGAAGTTTTTAAACAAAAGTCATAAGCCGGCAAAATCAGATTTTCCCCAATCAAGCGCTTTGATTCGGATTCAAATTCATCGAATTGCTTCAAAAGGATTTGGACATTGGCGCTTTCGAAATTGTATTTTGAGAATTCGCGCTCGCCTTGTAAGTGAACTTGACCATACGTGACGCCCGGATTCCACTCGATGTCAAAAATCGAGCTCTTCCCTTGCAGAAACATCGCGATCCGCTCAAGCCCGTACGTGATTTCACAGGACGTAACGTCTAAGTCGATACCGCCGCACTGTTGAAAATACGTAAACTGCGAAATTTCCAAACTGTCGAGCCACACTTCCCATCCGAGGCCCCAGGCACCCAGTGTTGGCGATTCCCAATCGTCTTCCACGAAGCGAATGTCATACGCTTCAACGGGAATTCCGACGTAACGCAAACTATTTAAATAAAGATCCTGAGAATTCTGCGGCGCGGGTTTCAGGATCACTTGATATTGATAGTAATGCTGCGTGCGGTGCGGATTTTCGCCGTATCGGCCGTCTGTCGGGCGGCGCGAGGGTTCGACATACGCCGCGTTCCAGGGCTCCGGCCCGAGCGCGCGTAAAAAGGTGTGGGGTGAAAAAGTTCCGGCACCGACTTCTAAATCATAAGGCTGGACAATGAGGCAGCCTTGCTTCGACCAATACTCATTTAATTTGAAAATGAGCGACTGGAAATCGGTCTTAACGGACGGCTTCTTTTTTGATGTGGGCACTAATATTTTCCTTGAACGATCCTCTTAAACTGTCATTGCGAGGTGCTTTATTTTTCACCGAAGCAATCCCTGTACATAGATTGCTTCAGCGCTGAAATATCGAGCTTCGCAATGACGGTGCACGGAATGCAAATTAAGGGAAAATCATATCAAAACAGGTGGGATAAAGCAAGCAGGGGCACGGCGCGCCGTGTCCCTCCAATCAAATAATAAGAAAGGGGCAGCCAGAGCGTTCAAACTCGCCTGATCAGAGCAAATTTTGGTGAACGCCGCATGACCACCCCTTCCCCCTCCACGCTTCCTCGTGAATGTAGTGGCGTATTGCGATACGCCTCTACTTAGACCGCGATTTGATCTTTAATGCGATCAAACTTGGCCTGGCCGATTCCCTTAACCTTACGTAAGTCCTCGACAGACTTGAAGTTACCATTTTCCTTGCGGTAAGTGGAAATCCGCTCGGCAAGTGCCGGGCCGACTCCCTTAATGGACTCAAGCTGCTCAAGGCTGGCCTGGTTCAAATTGACTTTTGCCATTTGAACACCGGCCGGAACCTCAGCCGCTCTGGCTTCGCGGGCCAAAGCATGTACCGGCATTAAAGTTGCAGAGCCCAGGAGAACCAAGGCCAGCACCAACGCCATTTTCTTTGTTGTTTTCATCGTGTATCCCCTCCCTTTCGTGATGACGGAAAGCACTCTATCACAGTATTATTTATTTGTCAATATATATTTTATTATATATCATATTTATATATTTATCTTTTATCATATTTTGATTGCATAAACTGTCAGGATCGATATAATACCTTCACAAATTTGGAGGATTTATGAGCAAAAAAGCAGAATTCGCATTGGCCGAAGCGGTCGGTAAAAAGATCCGCGAAACCCGCAAGCAGAAGAAAATTACCTTAATTGAACTGTCCGCAACCACGGAAGTCGCGCAGGCTACCCTTTCCCGGATGGAAAACGGGCAGATGCTCGGCACAGTCGAGAGTCACCGAAAGATCGCCGAAGCACTGGGAATTTCCCTGAGTTATTTATATGCCGGCATCGATGAGCGTGTGACGGACGTTGACAAACTTCCCTCTCAGGAACCAAAGAAGGTCCTGAATAAAACGGACTCGGCACGTATTGAGCTCATGGTGCCGAATGCTTCCGGTAAAAAAATTATTCCGACGCTCGTGACGATTCACGGAAACGCCAAGACCAGCATGGACAAAGCAGACCGTGGTGTTGAGAAATTTGTGGTGGTATTAGAAGGACATGTGAAAGTCGCGTTTCAGAGCAGTGAATACGAACTTCGAGAGGGCGACTCGCTTTATTTTGACGCGTCTGCGCCCCATCAGATTGTGAATTTGGGCTCGCGTCAGGCAAAGGTGTTGGCGGTTAGTTCGAAGTAAACATTACCCGTCATTGCGAGACACGTTGATTAGCGTCGAAGCAATCTATGTACTTAGATTGCTTCAGCACTGAATGTCGAGCTTCGCAATGACGGCAGATCGAAATCACCTCACCGACTTTAAAACCCAATCCAAATAAGCCTTACTTCCCTCTTTAATCTCAAAACCAATTACTTCGGGATTTTCGTAGGAGTGAATTTTCTTAATGGCGGCTTCAGCGGCTTTAAATCTTTTGCGGGTAGTTTTGATCAATAAAACCGCTTCGCGCGCCTTCTCGAGCTTTCCTTTCCAGCGGAATAAACTCACAGCGCCATCCAGAATATTCACACAGGCCGCGAGTTTTGATTTCAAAAGCGTTTCAGCGATTTTCTCAGCTTCCTTCTTTCCGGAAGCGGTGACCATCATCAGGAAGATTTTTTGACTCATGCGGAATACGGCTTGAATTAACTGCGGGGGCTCAGGCGTACTAAATAGCCTGATTTTTCATCACCGAGATTCACATGGCCTTCACGCGCCAGCCAGCCCAAACTCATCAATAGAAGTTCGCGCGGTTTACCGATTCCCTGTGCTAATTGACTTAAGGTAGCACTGCCATGCTTATCTAAATAATGCCAAATGTCGCCTGCGGTAATGCCGATTTCGGTAATCATAAAGACGTTCTCCTATTGACTTCGGAAAGATTAAGTGCGCTTAAACGCCTACATGGTAGCAAATTCTATTTTAGGGCGCAATGACATTTCTTGAATCTAGATTTGTCATTCCCGCACGCTCTTAGCGGGAATCTACATCTCAGATCCCCGTCCGCGCGGGGATGACAATAATTTACAGGTATAGCGCCATTGCCGTTGCGGCTTTGTCGATCAAAACATTCGAAATGGCTTCGTAAAGTATGATAACCGGATTTCCGGATGATGTTTTTGAATTCACATGTCTCTGAGGAAGAGTCATGTTCAGTTTGTTAATTAACACCACCGAGGACGCGTTGCTTGACGGCTGAGTTTCGGGCACCGGAGCCTGAAATGACGACAAGACTTCATTCGGAATATTCATAAAATTGTCCGGCGTAAACGGCTGGAAATCAGGATCAGGGGCTTCATCCCGCGGAACTGCTTTAGTAATGCTCTGCGGCTTTGCAGACGGTACCGCTAAATCAGCAGTAATGTTGGAATTCTTGGGCGCATCAGGACTTACCTCGCCGCCTGCTGACGGAGCTGGTTCTGTGTTTGTATTGTTATAAGCCGGTACAAATCCTATAAAACCTGTGCCCAGAAAATCATTAGATTTTTTCGGCTTTTGGTTTTCCGGAACTTGGGTACCGGTTTCCGGGTTTTCAGGAGCAGGCGGTGCCGGCAATGTGGGCGGTGTTGAATTTTGGCTGTCAGTGTCAGGTTCGGGTTCCGGCTCAGGCTCTGGTTCAGGATCAGGCTCAGGATCCGGAGGGATAACACCTGAGACCGGATAATGAAAAAAGTTAAGCTGGTGAATGAAAAGATTGGCAGTATGAATTTGAGTCGTATTCGGCTCGGTCACAACGGTTACGGAACGCAATCCTGAAAATGCCGCATCATCCGGAATGTTAAAAACCGCACGCGTCATTTGGTTTTCCGCTGTAATTTGCACAGGCAAAGCCGCCAGTATGTTGCCGCCCGCGTTTTTTAATTCGATACGGAATTCTCCGGGCGACGTAACCGCCGTATAGATCACAACCAATTGATGGCCGCGAATGTCTTTTTCCTGATCAAAAAGCCAGTAATGCCCGCTAAAATCTGAATTTTCATTGATGTAAGCAATGGTGGTGCCAAAAATACTGGTGCTGGTGTCGATCGCATTACCAATCGGGCCCTCATCATTAAACCGGTTGACAACAGAAAGTGACTTATCCGGAAATGATTCCGGAGTTCCGATTGGGACTTGATCAAGCGACGAAAACTCAAGGTGCAGGTTGTCGTATTTTTGTTTGTAACTTGCGAGCTCTCCCCTGTTTTGGAAATAACGTTCCAGGTCATCCCCCTGCCCGCCCAAAAGCCCGAGGATCGATGAGGCTTGGTTGACCGCCACCAAATGCGCATCAATTTCGGTTCCGGAACGGAGGCCGTCCACAATGCCGTACGGCGTAAAAATCTGGGGATATTGTTCTAAAATATCGAACAGCCAGCTCATCACGAGCGGTGGATTTAAATTGTAGGCGCCCGCGAGCGAATAAAATGAGCCGACATCAAATACGTTGGCGTATGGAAAATCTTTCTCGGCGGCTTCCGGAATTCCGAGCGGTCCCACATAGCCGTTTTCCGGAATGTAGCTCGCCGATAAAAATCCGGGGATTTTGTAACGATTGGAATAATCAAACGCCGTGTATAAGAAATTCCGGTGCGCGGCGATCATGTTCACATTTTCGTGTTCATTTACCCAAATGAACGGCCAGAACATCTGAAACGCGCCGCCGTCATAAGGCACGAGATTGGTTAATGAAGTCCCGGATTGGTCCTCATACACTTTGGTCGCCTGATCCAGGCTGTTCGCGTACATGTCGCCGATATTGGACGGCAGAAGGCTCGCGTAACGTGTGGTCACAAACGAAACACCGGTGCGGAATTCGTTCGCCAGCTTATCAACATGATGCTCAAACTGATTGGTTGTTAAATTATAGGAAAGACGGAATAGACCAAAATTCGCATTGGCATTAGGATTATAAAATTGCACATATCCAGGCCCTTGCGCAATCAACACTTGCTCGCCTTTCGCCGTAATTTGACTCTTCAGTGTTTGCTCCGCCGGCGACAGCCCGCTTAAAGCTTCGACGATACCAATAGAAGCCGCGATGCTCTGGCTCATGTTCGAATTGTCGCCAAACGAGACAAACTCACCCGGCGCATAAGGGTTGAGTTCGATAAACGCAGGCAAAAGCCCGGTTCCGTTCCAACCCATTTGCCCTTGCAGTAAAATTACCTGATCCAGCACCGCCACCATTTCCTGAAGCGCTTCTTGACGTGTCATCGGGCCGTTTGTCACGCGGCCGCGCGCGACTTCGCCCAAAATCTGAAGGTAAAATCCGATCGCCGTGAGCTGTGTAAACTGCCCGCCCGGCGTACCGGCGGCGTTGATGTTGTCGTACGGCAAATGCGTCACCGAATCAATTCCGGCTCCCGTAGGCCGGAAATAAAGCATTTGCTGATTAAGGAAAAAAAGTCGCAAAGCCTGTTGATCAATGTTGAGCGCTTGATCATCGTAAAAAAGCCCCTTTACATCGCAGCGAACAACGCCTTCTTCATCTGTGACGGACGCAGTATCCACGATAAAATTAATAAAGCGGATTTCGGCAAAATTAATAAGGCCCGTAAAATTTTGCGGTTCAATCACGTAATATTGAGTCGTGGATGATGCGGAGCCGAGCGGAATAATAATTCGATTCTCATCTCCATCCTCAAATTCCACTTTAACCTTGGAGGTGCCTATTGCGGAAACACCAAAAACAAGTTCTGAGAACGAACTGAGGTCACCCGTTTCAATCGCGGGCTCGGGCGTTGTGAAATCATCGTAGCGCACAGTCACTCCGGCAAAACGGCCCGGATCTGAAAGTCCATTGTAGACAAAATCAAACTGTTCAGAAGAAATCTGCAGCACGTCGCTGCCGTCGTATGATCCGCCAGTGCGGCCGACCCGCGGCGTTGACGGAAGAACGGTGACATCGTTTGCCGTCTTGTTTGGATCGGGCGCGATTTCACTTTGCGCAAACGCAAAAATGCCGAAACGAAGGTCAAGCTGGCCGGTCAAGGTCGTTTGCTCGCTTCTATTGATCAGCCAGACAATTTCATCAATATTTGTAAGGTCAACACCGGTAAACAGCTGAAGAAAGTTTGAGTAAAACACCTCGTTCACGCCGTCAAGCCCGCCGAACGGCACGGTTTTTGTAGCGCCCAGGCTGTCTTTCAATTGCAAACGAACAATTGTGCCAGAGGGCGCTTTTAATCCAAAGATTAAATTTCCGAGAGCCGTCAAATTGACGGGTGCCGCATAGTTTGTGAACAGTCCGGCAAAACCGCCGGCGGTATTAAATTGATAATCAAGCCTCACGTGTGTGCTCGCGATTTGATTGAAGGTCACGGTAGTACCATTCAAGCCCGCTCCGTCGTCATCAAATCCGCCGAAATTCTGGATGTCTAAGTGAGTAATATCACCCAGGCCAAGAAGCGGATTCGGCAGCACGGTGAACACATAATTTCCAAAGAAAATATGAAGAACGCCGGAGACATTAGGATTTTCCGCGCCTTCAACCACCAGGTTCATTTCAGTAATATCAGTTAAGACAACTCCGGTAAAAGCAGACGTCGAAATTCTATAAAATTTATTGTTTGTGCCGTCTTGCCCGATCAATTTAACAGAATCAATGCCGCCCGCTTCGTCGTGCAGTTCAAATTTCACTTTCAAGCCGGCGGGGCCGCGAAGGCCGATGATGATGTCCGTGGCAGAAGAAAGATCAATTTTCTCAACCGCCGGTGTTCCCGGATTATCTGCTTTGTGATACGTACCGGCAAAACCAGTATCGTTCACCGTAAATGATGTTTGCGCGGTTGTTTCGGAAAGTGTTTGCAGTACAGCGCTCACATCGGTTCCCGCGCCGTCACTGTCAATATCACCCGCAATATGAAAATTAAAATGACTTTCATCACCTACCTGAAGAGAAGGATCTGGAGTTAAGGTGTCCTGAAAATTAAACCCTTGAGCCTCTACCTGCACAGAGCCTGAAGCGCCCATTTGCTGGAAGTCAGAGACAAAGTTCACGAGCGCAATCTGTGCGGTGTCAAAGCCTGAGGGAATGTTGTTGCCGGAGAGTGCGAGCGTGTAGTTCTGTGCCGAGCCTGTGAGGAGTAAATAGAAGCGCGCAACTTTTCCGGCCGCATCCAGCACTTCGACTTTTAATTTTTTCTGATCAGGGCCTGTCACGGCAAATGTGAGTGCACTGCCCAGGTTGTGCGGGGTCCCCTGAAAGACGTTGGCCATGTCAAAGTAACCGTAACCCGCCTGGGTGTAGACAAACTGAGTGTCCGCCAGCGTGTAGTCAAAGTGGAACTGGAGCTGAGAATCCTGCGTGAAGTTAATCGTGCCGCCTGCGGTTGATGTCTCGCTCGTAAGCTCGGCACCCATCAGGTCTGTCGTCAGGCTCGGGTTATAAGTGTTTCCTGTGACCGGCGGAATGTAATTAAACCCTTGAGCCTCTACCTGCACAGAGCCTGAAGCGCCCATTTGCTGGAAGTCAGAGACAAAGTTCACGAGCGCAATCTGTGCGGTGTCAAAGCCTGAGGGAATGTTGTTGCCGGAGAGTGCGAGCGTGTAGTTCTGTGCCGAGCCTGTGAGGAGTAAATAGAAGCGCGCAACTTTTCCGGCCGCATCCAGCACTTCGACTTTTAATTTTTTCTGATCAGGGCCTGTCACGGCAAATGTGAGTGCACTGCCCAGGTTGTGCGGGGTCCCCTGAAAGACGTTGGCCATGTCAAAGTAACCGTAACCCGCCTGGGTGTAGACAAACTGAGTGTCCGCCAGCGTGTAGTCAAAGTGGAACTGGAGCTGAGAATCCTGCGTGAAGTTAATCGTGCCGCCTGCGGTTGATGTCTCGCTCGTAAGCTCGGCACCCATCAGGTCTGTCGTCAGGCTCGGGTTATAAGTGTTTCCTGTGACCGGCGGAATGTAATTATATGCACCAAAATTGAGTTCTATTGTTCCGCCGGGACCGTAACTATTTGCAACGGGGCCTTCTGGCTTCTCAATGACAAAATTAATTTCTTTAACACTTGCTATATTTAAGTGCGGAAATAATGCTAGTGGGATTTGGTAGAACTGGAGTGCGTTGTTTGTGCCGTCAATTCGAACACTTTCTACATGGCCTGCCGCATCCTTAATTTCAAACTTAATGATACGCCGGTAAGGGCCGCCTTCCAACAGAGGTGGTGCACGAATACCAACAACAAGATTGGTATAAGACGACAGGTTTTTTGTTTCAACCTGCGGCATGGTTTCTGGGTCGTCAAAAGTATGGAACACACCAGCAAAACCGGTGCTTGGGAGTACAAAATCCAGCATGCTTGTCTGCTCTGATGTGATCGCAAATTCAACCCGAATTTCCGAATCATCACCATCACCGTCAATTGCTCCACTAAGTTTAAAATCAAGCGGTGTCACGTCTCCGGAATTCAGAGATCCATTCGGCACCACATGTCCAAAGCCTGCCGACCGAATTTTAAGGAAGCCCTGCTCATACTCATTTGTCGCAGTATTGTGATCCACTACAAAAATAAAATTTTTGACTTTGGTTAAATCAAAATTTGGAAAAACAACAGGAATTTGTGCAAACGGAAGTGACTTTGTTTGGTATTGATTGTTGAGCCCGTTTACAAAGAAGAAAGCTTGGCGTCCAAAAATATCATTTAATTCTATTTTGAGCTGAAAGGTTCCGCTTGTGCCACGGTTCCAAGATTCAACCGCCAACTCGAGCACGAACGGATTAAACGGGTTAGCGTGGGCAGAAAGATCAATGTAATCATCAGCACCGCAAGCGGGTGGGCATCCGGCGTCATTCCAATTAAGGACTAGCCCGGTAAAAGACGCGATGGGACGTACGTCATAGTTAAAAACTGCTTCGGTTGAGGAAATAGAATCAAAAGAAGTGACTTGCGAACCGGGATGAGATCCGAATGTGGTTAAATCAGGAGGGGTTGGAAATTGTGAGTTGGCGGCAAATGCAGTCGGAAGAATTAAAAAGAATAGAAGAAATCCTAGCGCAGAAATTCTTGTGAGCCGTAAATCTATTTTCCCTCTCTTAGCGGTAACCACAATTCCCCCCCGAATTTGTGCTCTGCCCCACGCATCCTTGGAAGGTCCATACGCTTTTATAAATTAAAGCGCTGGGGCTGGACTCATTTCCAATTTATTAACGCTTTGACCCATACAATGAGAATGAGTCCTGCCGGCTCTGATGTATTCTATGATATTAACGGCTTATCTTTCAACTATCTTTTTTAATTTCTTTAGAATGTCATAGTTTAGATAAAATTTTAATATAATTGGACTCAAATAAATAATAACCGGTGTTTAGACATAATGCAAATTAACAGATAAAAAATAGATAAAAATCAAAGCAGTTTTTTAAGATATTCAGCGGTATAACCCTTTTGGCGAACAAGCTCTTCAGGTGAACCATGTGCAATAATCTCGCCGCCATGATCACCGCCGTCCGGTCCGAGGTCAATAATGTAATCCGCCATTTTAATCACATCCAAATTGTGTTCAATAATCACAAGCGTGTTTCCGCCGTCACGAAGCTGAAAAAGCGCTTTCAATAAATTAGCGATGTCCGCAAAGTGAAGCCCTGTGGTGGGCTCGTCCAAAATGTAAAGCGTTTGGCCCGTCGCCTTTTTGCTGAGTTCGCTCGCCAATTTAATTCTTTGCGCTTCCCCACCTGAGAGTGATGTGGACGGCTGCCCGAGTTTTAAATAGCCGAGCCCGATTTTTTCCAAAAGTTCCAGGCGAGTCCGAATTTGGGGGATCGAAGAAAAAAACTCGAGCGCTTCTGTGACGGATAAATTAAGCGCATCTGCGATGCTCTTTCCTTTGTATAAAACACTTAACGTTTGATCGTTATAACGTTCACCTCGGCAGGTATCACAAAGAACATAATGATCCGGCAAGAAACTCATCTCAAGCCGCACATAACCTTCGCCGCGGCAGGTTTCACACCGACCGTTCTTCAAATTAAAACTGAACCTCGATGCGTCAAAACCCCGAAGCTTGGCTTCCTGGGTTTGCGCGAATAAATTCCGGATATGGACAAAAAGATCTGTGTAAGTGGCTGCGTTCGAGCGCGGCGTCCGGCCGATCGGCTGTTGATCAATCTTGACCGCTTTATCAAACAAATCCGGATTCTTAATTGATTTAAATTTTCCAACAGGATAATGCGTTTTCCAAATATGGTTGTGAAGCGCTTTGAATAAAATGTCGTGCACCAGTGTACTTTTTCCTGATCCTGAGACACCCGTAATGCAGATCAAGCATCCGGATGGAATTTTGACTGAAACATTCTTCAGATTATGCTCTGAACAACCGGTTAATGTCAGCGCTTTTGCCCTTTTGTAACTCTTTCTTTTGTGAGGAACTTCGATCTTCACCTTACCGCTCAAATACTGAGCGGTTCTGGATTGTCCGTTCTGCGTATTCGCGAGCAACTTTCCGGTTCCTGTGATTTCGCCGCCATGTTCACCGGCTCCGGGGCCAAGATCCACAATAAAATCAGCGCGGCGCATGGTTTCTTCATCGTGCTCAATTACAATCACCGTATTATTCATATCGCGGAGCTTTTCGAGTGTTTTCAGAAGCTTTTCATTGTCCTTTGAATGGAGCCCGATGCTGGGTTCATCCAAAACGTAAAGAACCCCCGAGAGCCCAACACCGATTTGAGCCGCGAGACGGATTCGCTGCAGCTCGCCGCCCGATAAAGTAGGCACGGTTCGATCCAGGCTTAGGTAACCAAGCCCCACATTGAGTAAAAAATTCAAACGCTCACGAATTTCTTTGAGAATCGGCTCCGCAATCTTTTCATGGTTTTTTCGGGGTTGATAATCTGAAAAAAACTTGACAGACACCTCAACTGATTTTCGACAAACTGAAACTATATTCTCCTGATTAATTAACACGCCCAAGCTTTGAGGCTTCAGCCGGCCGCCGTGACAAACCGGGCAAATTTCTTCGCGGATGAATTGCCTCACCTTACGCTTAATTTCCTCAGAACCCGTGCGATACAAAAGTTCTTCCAGTTCTTCGATAAGCCCTGTAATTTCATCAGTACCCCAGAAAAAAGCGTCCCGAACTTCTTCAGGCAAATCCTGATACGGCGTGGTCAGGTCAAATTGAAAGCGCTCTTTTAGTTCATATACCAGGTCTTCTAAAATATAGCGATTGAATGAAAAATAAATATCCTCATTGACCGCGCCGCGCAAGATTGGTTTCAGGGGATCTTTGATCACGTATTGCGTGAGCGCCGTCGACAATTTACCGATGCCATGACATTTGTCGCAAGCGCCGTAGGGGCTGTTGAAAGAAAACATATTCGGCGTCAGTTCCGAGAAACTAATCTGACATTTTGGGCAGGTCATTTTACTCGAAAATAAAACTTCTTTCCTGCGTTTGGCACCATCACCATCAATGATCGACACCAGGCAGGCGCCGTCAGAAGTTTCAAGCGATGTCTCCAGAGACGATTTAATTCTTTGAGCATTCGTCTCTTTAACCTCAACCGTATCGATTAAAATTTCAATGTCGTGGCGCTTTTTCTTCGAAATCAGAATCGGATTTCGAAGGTCGCGTAATTTGCCGTCAACCCGGACATGCGTAAAGCCCTTTTTAGCCGCTTCCAGAAAAAGTTTTTTATGTTCGCCCTTCCGCCCGCGTACCATGGGCGAAAATATGCCGAGCTGGCTTCCTTTTGGAATTTCGGAAAACTGGCGCAGAATATCCTGAACCGTTTGGCAGGTTACTTCGCGTCCGCATTTGTAACAATGAATCTCGCCGACTTTGGCGTAAAGAAGCCGCAGGTAATCATAGATCTCCGTGACAGTTGCAACGGTTGAGCGCGGATTGTGTAAAACCGATTTCTGTTCAATGGCGATGCTCGGCGAGAGCCCTGAGATGTGATCAACGTCAGGCTTTTTCATACGGTCCAAAAATTGACGGGCATATGATGACATGCTTTCCAGATAACGGCGCTGGCCCTCGGCGTAAATGGTGTCAAACGCGAGCGAACTTTTTCCGGATCCGGATAACCCCGTAATCACAATAAATTTGTTGCGCGGCAGGTTGAGATCGATATTCTTGAGATTGTGTTCGCGGGCTCCGCGGATCACGATCTCGGAATTGGTGTTCATGTTCCGATTTTGATATTGGAGAATATTTTCTCGAGACATGAAATAGCGGAAAGAATGGCCAGAAAACTTGTTTTCGGATTTTGTTTGGAAGGCACATTTTCACTCACGGCTTGAATCCTGCCAAAATCTCCCTCGATTGTAATCTCATGAATGTTCCGTTTGTAATCAGGAGATGTCATGATCCTGACTTTTGTTTTTTCAGGCCCGATTCCGGCAAGACTCAAAGTAGCGGCTACATTAATATTCTGCGGAAACAGATGAATGGCTTCAAGTGCGGTACCCTGAAAAATTGTAACAGGTTTCGTGATTTTTTTATTCAGCCAAGCCTTATGCTGCCAAAAAGGCGCTCCCTTAAGGCTCTTTAAAGGTTTTTTCGTCGTAATAAAAACACGCTTGATCTTGCCTTGGCGCGCGGCAAGCAGCGCATCAATTCCGCCGACTGCACCCGAGGGCACATAAAGCAGGCCCTTAAAATTGGATTTGAAAACTTGCGGCAAATGCAAAAGACCGCCGACACTCAGCACCAAAACACGCTTTCCGCTTTTTAGCGCAAGCGGCACCACCTGACGGACCGCATGCTGCGAGGCGGCTTCAACAATTAAATCACTTTTCTGGATTAATTCAGGAATTGAAAGCGGAGAGTAACGATGTTTGAATTTTTTTTGAAAGCGGCGGACCGCATCCTGATTCCGGTCGCAAATATAAGCCAGTCTGGCGGTATGCCGAAATTTGGTTTGAAATGCGCGGGCAATTTCGGTTCCGATTGCACCGCAGCCAACAAGTCCGACTTTGAGCATGAAATTAAAAAAGGTTAACGAGCCGGACGATTTTTCTCATCCATCACAATGATTTTAGCCTTGTGATTGACAACTTCTTTCTCATTCAGAAAACAAAAATTCATGATAATAATTTTATCACCCGCTTTATTGAGAAGCGCCGCACTTCCATTAACGGCAATCACACCGGAGCCGGCTTTGCCGCGGATGGCGTAGGTCTCAACACGGGAGCCGTTATTCAGATTGGCGATGAGAACTTTTTCGCCATGCAAAAGATCAACCTGCTTCATCAAATCTTCATCGATCATGATGCTGCCTTCATAATCCACATCAGCGCCCGTCACCGTCGCCCTGTGAATCTTCGATTTCAGCATTTCCCGCAACATGAAACCCCCTAAGTTACCTAAATTACCGTGTGATAAACCGCTATTTTATACGCGAATTAAAAGATTATCAATCAATCTTGTTCTGCCCACAAAACACGCAACTGCGATTAAAACCTCATTTTTTAGGTGTTTTAAAGCCTTTAACCGCCTGGAATCTACAATCGCCACATAGTCGATTTTATCTGTATTTAGCTTCAAAAGCTTCATCATGGCGGACTTAATCTGTGAAGGATTTCGAATTCCTTGTTTAATCAATTTTGAGGCAAGTCTGAGAGATGCTGAGACAGCTTTTGCGCGAATTCTGTTCCTTTTTGACAGATAAACATTCCGGGAACTCATCGCAAGCCCGTCTTTTTCACGGACAATTGGGCAAATCCGGATTTTGACCGGAATCTGAAAGTGCTTTGTCATTTCTTGGATCACGCGCGCCTGCTGAAAATCTTTTTGACCGAAATAAGCAGCATCCGCAGGCACTATTTTAAATAGTCTCTTCACAACGGTTGCCACGCCGCGAAAATGCCCCGGACGTTTCGCACCGCACAATTCCCTCGCCAAAGGGCCGGGATTGACAAAATCACGAAAACCTTTCGGATAAATTGCGTCAGCTGTCGGAAAGAATAAATAATCAACCTTCTCCTTTGCCAGCATTTTGGAATCACGTTTCAAATTGCGCGGATACCGGTCCAAATCTTCTTTCGGGCCAAACTGCGTAGGATTCACAAAAATGCTGACTACGACCACGTCACATTCTTTTCCGGCTTTCCGGACAAGCGACATGTGGCCCTTGTGCAAATAACCCATCGTCGGCACAAAGCCGATTCGCCTGCCTTTGATCTTGAGAGCAATAATCTTTTCTGTGAGCTGCTTTGGAAGTTTAATTATTTGCATGCTGTTTATGCGCATCCAAGAGTTCGCAAATACTTTTTTGCGTGACGGGATCTACAAAATCTGCCGCGATATCCCATAAGGGCTTCAACACAAACCAGCGTTCACGGAACCTGGGGTGCGGAATGTTCAACCCTTCCTCGTGAATGATTTTGTCATCATAAAATAGAATATCCAGATCAATCGTGCGCGGGCCGTTCTTAACCGTCCGCTCACGCCCGAGTGTTTTCTCAATTTTTAGCAACTCGTTCAAAAGATCACGGGCCGTGAGTGAGGTTTCGATTTCCCAAACCACATTTATAAATTTTCCCTGCTCCGGGCCGTCCATGGGATCTGTTTCATAAGTCATTGAACTTTGGATGAAACGCAATCTCGGAAGTTGAGCAGTGAGACTGCGTGCTTTGGCGATATTACCTTCCCGGTTTCCTAGATTAGAGCCGACACCAATAAAAACATGGACCATAGATTTGATTTTTATGGAGAGAAATTAAGAATGAATTTTCTTAATCCGTTCAATGGCTTCTTCAAGCCGATCATCCGAGATTGTGAGCGAAATCCTAAAATAGCCTTCCCCGTTTGGTCCAAAACCATTTCCGGGAACAACGACCACATTAGCTTCTTTCAAAAGTTTCATGCAAAGCTCCTGTGAGGTATACCCAGGCGGAACCGCAAGCCAGACATAAAAAGTGGCTTTGAGCGGATTTACTTTCCAGCCGAATGAACGAAAACCATTTAACACAATGTCGCGGCGTTTTTGATAAATTTTGTTGAGGCGCGCATTCTCAGCTTCGCCCTGCTCAAGCGCCGCAATACCGGCCCATTGAATGGCGCGGAAAATTCCTGAATCAATGTTCGATTTGATTTTTCCCAAATGGCGGATCATGTCTTTGTTCCCGCAGGCAAAACCCACTCGCCAACCGGTCATGTTGAGCGTTTTCGAAAGTGAATGAAATTCAATGCTGCATTCCTTGGCGCCTTCTGCTTCCAGAAAACTCGAAGGCTGGTAACCATCAAACGAAATTTCTGTATAAGCCGCGTCATGCGCCACCATTAGTTGATGGTCTTGAGCAAATGAAACTGCATTTTTAAAGAAATTCTCAGAAGCGATAGCGCCCGTTGGGTTATTAGGATAATTGAGAAACATGAGTTTTGTCTTCTTGGACATTTCCTGTTCAACTGATTTTAAATCCGGCAAAAAACCGTTTTCCTCGAGAAGCGGCATCAGCTGGACTTCTCCGCCCGCAAACCATGTAGCAGATTTATAAACGGGATAACATGGATCCGGCACAAGCGACACATCGCCCGGATTCATAAGCGCAAGCGGGAGATGTGCAATACCTTCTTTTGATCCAATGAGCGGAAGAATTTCAGATTCGGGATCCACCTTCACGCCAAAGCGCTTTTGGTACCATTTGGAAATTGCCTGCCTTAACTCCGGCATTCCCTGGTCGAGCGCGTAGCGATGATTGGGCGCGTCTTTGGCTGCTTTTGCGAGAGCTTCAATTACAAAAGAAGGCGTCGGTAAATCGGGGTCACCCACACCTAAATCGATGACATCTTTGCCTTTCGCCTGGAGTTCCCGCTTGAGGCGGTCCACTTCAGCAAATAGGTATGGCGGCAGCCTTTTGACACGTTCTGAAGCTTCTATAGAGATAGGCTTTTTGGTCATAGCTTTCTTCATAAATAAGGGTTGAAAGGGCTAGATTATACTTGGGCTGCTTCGGAGTGTCAATGCGGGGCGCGCTTGGCACAAGTTAAACTACAAACGTGAAGGACGGGTCTTTCAGATGAAGCTCGAAAGCTTTGTGGATGACTTCTTCTCGGATAAGGGAAATTCCGGTTTTTAAATACAAAGAATAGATGTCCAATAATTCATTGAGGCAGAGCTGGATTTCCTCGGTTGTCACGGTCAATTTATCAGGTGATTCTAAGAGTTGAAAATAATCTTTTTCAATCATAAACACCTCACACGGCTTGCCAGAGTTTTTGGCGAAAATCAAAGCCAGGGTTGTTCCTCAGTAATCGTTCCAAACTCATAAAAAGACGGTTTCTCAGAGCTTCATCTTTTGTTTCCTGCCACAGTGAATAAATATTGAGAAAGCGGCTTTCACCTTCTCTCAAACTTGTTCTCCGGATCAATTTTGTCTTTTGAATTCTTGAGTGCATATTTTACAATCCCCTTTCGTCATCAATGCTCTGAACGAAGTGACTGCACATCAAAAGCAAATTTTGGGTCAATTCTCTTGAGCTCTTCCGTGAGCCGGATCAATATGGGAATGAGCTCCTCTGATTTAGTGTTGAGCCATTCGCCGTAAATATCCAAAAATTCATTCTGTTTCTGTTCTAAGTTGATCACCACCGGCCGATCTAAGACAGGCGCGGGCGGCTCGACAGAAACTCTCTTTCGGGTTTCCTCATGAGAACGGACCCAGTTGATAAAATGGAAAAAATCATCACGAACAAGATTTAAAATATGCTGATAGTCCTGGAAATGGCTGGAGAGCTTGACCAGCACATCGCCAACCGCTGTTTTCTTTCGGTAAATCCTCTGATTGCAAAGCGAGGCCTGATCATAATAATCCTGTCCCAATTCAATAAATTGCTGCTCGGTTTTCTTGAAAGGCTGAGGCTGTGCAGGATTCAAATCACGGAAAATTCCAAGATGAACCAGCAAATAATCAGCATTTACTTTATAAATAAAGTAACGCGTGACCTTGTCGGGATGCTGCTCCAAAAGCTGCATGAGCTCGCTCACGTTGACTGTAAGATATTTACTGGCCATTTCCTGATAATCCGAGAAAGAATTTGCGAAAAGAAGGTGGGCGAGATAAATATTAACATCCTCGTCGAAAGCTTTCTTATTGGAAGGCTGATCACACACCTCACGCGCCTTCAGGAGCGAGTTTAATAAGAAGCTGATCGCAGAATCGCGCTCATGCTTGCTCATATCGAAATAGTTGTGCTTATTCTCATCGTTCATCATTTCAAGCTAACTCCTTTATAAAACATCTTAATTTAGAGTCAAAAAAAATGACGACTTTCGTGATTTTCTTTCTGATAACTAGTCAAAGTTTGCCCGCTAAATTACCTGGCGTCAAGGTGGGGAGTACTGTTTTATCTGAATTTTATGAGGTCGAATTTTAACTATATCAGGCTTGAAATTGCGGTATTTCTGCGGGCTTCGTCAATAAACTGAAGTCCCTTCAAACGTTTCTCAATCCGGCGCTCAATAAAACGCTTAGAAATTTGATGCAACTCTTGGCTAATTTGAATACTAAATTCCAACCGAGACGCTGCGGCCAAGTCACGGTCAAGAAATGAGTTAATGGCTTCTACGGTTCCTCGTGAAATTAAAAACCCTCCGCCCTCAAAATGACAGCGCTCACAAAAAAGACCGCCTTGAGCCACGCTGAAGTAGATTTTTTTCATATCAGAAGCGCCGCATTTCATACACTCATGAAGATGAGGTGAAAGGCCGGCTGACTCCAGTAATTTAAATTCAAATGCACGCGCCAATATTTCAAACGCTGAATTTGATTTCTCAAGTTCCCGGACGGCCGATGCCAATAAGTCAAATACAGCCGGCTGAGGGTCGTGTTCTTCCAGAAGCGTGTCGATTAGTTCGGCAAAATAGCTTCCGTAAGTCAGGGATGAAAATGATTTACGGATTTTTTCATTTCCGCGGAGAATTGACACGCCGCTTACCAAATGAAGGTTGCTCCTTGCTTTTTCATAGAAAATAATATTTAAATGAGTCAGAAGCTCAAAAGCGGAAAGCAGCTTGCTTTTTAATTTCCTGGCACCCTTCACAATGCCTTTTATTTTACCCGAATCACGCGTTAATAAAGTCACCAACCAGGAAGTTTCGCGGAATGGCAGTTTTCGGATTAAATAAGCTTCAGATTCAACGATGGCCATTTGAAATCTTTATTCCTCTTAACAGACTTGTCATTCCCATGAAAATGGGAATCTACGATTTTAGAGAGACCCCTGCCTTCGCGGGGACGACAGTAAAATTTTTGATATTGGTTTCAATTGTTTGATTATTTTTTCCTGCCGTTTGAACATTTTCTTCTGTGCCCTGGGATTTGCATCCGACTCTCCGATGAGATGCAAAATTCCGTGCGCCACATAACGTATCAATTCTTCATCCTGGGTTGATTGAAACTGTTTTGACTGAGCGATCGCGCGTTCAACCGAGACAATAATTTCGCCAAGAAACTCAGGGCCGTTTTCTTTTCCGGGCCAGCGTTGAGGATTCGGGAATGCAAGCACATCAGTCGCACGATCTGCGGCATGAAAAAGCTTATTAAGCCTGCGGATTTGAGCATCACTTACAAATGTCAGATGAAGCTCAACTTTTAATTTTAAAAATAAAAGAATTTTTTCTGCGAGCCGGCGAATGCGGGATTCTGAAAGCCGGAAACGTTTCTGCTCATTTTGAAACCGAACGAGCGGACGTTTAGACTTTCCTTTCGTGCTTGTCATAGGCAAGAATAATGTCCTGAACCAGCCGGTGGCGAACGACGTCGGTTTCGTTCAAATAAGCAAATTGAATGCCTTCTACTTCTTTCAAAATTTTCTGAGCTTCGACAAGCCCGGAGCGTTTTCCGTTGGGAAGATCGATTTGCGTAATATCACCCGTGATGATCATTTTCGATGAAAGCCCGAGACGCGTGACAAACATTTTAAATTGCTCATACGTACAATTTTGCGCTTCATCTAAAATCACAAACGCGTGGCTCAACGTGCGCCCGCGCATATACGCCAAAGGCGCCACTTCAATGGTGCCGCGCTGAATGTGCCGGACTGCCTCTTCATAATCCATCATATCGTAGAGCGCATCATAAAGAGGCCGTAAGTAAGGATTGATCTTCGCCGCCAAATCTCCAGGCAGAAATCCAAGGCTTTCACCCGCTTCCACCGCCGGGCGCGTGAGCACGATACGTTCAACCTGCTTCTGCTTGAGCGCGTCAATTGCAAGCGCCATTGCCAAATAAGTTTTCCCGGTCCCCGCGGGGCCGATTGAGATTACAACATCGGAGCGGCGCACAGCTGAAATATAGTTTTCTTGATTCTTGGTTTTCGGTTTGATCATTTTCCCCTTATGAAGAAAATGCAAGGCATTCGGGTCGTAAGGTTCCACATGGCCTTCTTTACCTGTTTTTCCCTGCTGCTTTTCACCGCCCCGAATTTTGCGCAACGAATCTTCAAAGAACTTCGCGGCTCGCTGAACATTCACCTTCTTGCCTTCGATAATAAGTTCCTGATTACGCGCTGAAGTCCTGACATTAAATTCGGCTTCCGCAAAACGCAGGTGCTCATCCAGGCTTCCATAGAGTGCGATGGTTTCGGCATTTGACTTCAAATGAATCGCTTTTTTCATGGCACCACCTTGACCCGGACTTCTTTTAATTGTTTATCGGTCACCTGTGAAGGCGCGTCCGTCATCGGACAGGTGCCCTTTTGTGTTTTTGGAAATGCGATCGTTTCCCGAATCGAATCAAGTCCTAACAAAAGCGCGGTCAAGCGGTCGAGGCCGATTGCAATCCCGCCGTGCGGCGGCGCGCCAAATTTAAGTGCCTTCAAAAGAAAACCAAATTTCACGTCAGCGTCTTCTTTTTTAATTCCCAGGATTCCAAACATTTTTTCCTGCACCTCTTCTGAATGAATGCGGATACTGCCGCCGCCGACTTCAGTACCGTTCAAGACCAGGTCATAAGCGCGCGCCTTCACTTTTCCGGGCTCTGTTTCCAAAAGCTTCAAATCAGCAACCTTGGGCGATGTAAACGGATGGTGTCTGGCCTGCCATCTCTTTTCCTCATCATTCCATTCAAGCGCCGGAAAATCCGTAACCCACAGAAGCTTGAATTCGCCCTTTGGTATCAAGTTCAGCAGGCCTGCAAGTTTTTTGCGCAATTCACCCAAAATATTGCAGCAAAGCTCCCATGGTTCACACATCAAAAATAAAGTGTCACCGTCTTTTAATTTAAATGTTTGAACAAGTAACTGAGCTTCATCCGGTGTGAGAAATTTGGCAATCGGAGATTCCAGTTCTCCTGTGCCGGCATTCTTGACTTTCAGCCACGCAAGGCCTTTGGCGCCCGCAGATTTCGCGAATTCAGTAAGATCATCCAATTCTTTTCGTGTAAAACTTTTATCCGAAACCTTAACGCCCTTAATCACCGAACCTTGTTCAAGGCCTTTTTTAAACACATTAAACCCTGTTTTTTCAAACACCTTTGACGCATCTTCGATAAAAAGCTCATAGCGCAGATCTGGTTTATCGGAACCGTATTTGTTGAGCGCGTCATCAAAACTGAGTTTTAAAAACGGCCGCGTGACTTTAATATTTAAAATATCCTGAAAAATTTTCTCGAACATACCTTCAATCAAATCATAAATGTCCTCCTCTGAAATGAAGGACATTTCAATATCAATTTGTGTGTGCTCAGGCTGGCGATCCGCGCGCAAATCCTCATCACGGAAACAGCGCGCGAGCTGGTAATAACGGTCCACGCCGCCCACCATTAGAATTTGCTTAAACAGCTGAGGGGATTGCGGAAGTGCGTAGAAAGCGCCGGGTAGAAGGCGTGCCGGAACCAAGAAATCACGCGCGCCTTCCGGTGTACTTTTCGTGAGATACGGTGTTTCGACTTCTAGAAAATCCTTCTGATTCAAGTAGGCACGCGCCGTATTGCTGATTTTGTGGCGCACGGTCAATTGTTCAAGCATCGGTTTTCTGCGAATGTCCAAATACCGATATTTCAGGCGGATCTCTTCTGACACATCCGTTTGATCAGAAAGTTCAAAAGGCGGTGTCGGTGATTCATTCAAAATCACAAGTTCTTCGGCAACCACCTCAACTTCGCCGGTCGGTAATTTCGGATTTTCAGTTCCTTTTGGGCGCAAGCTTACTTTTCCCTTGATTGAAATGACAAACTCAGTGCGCAGCTTTTGCGCAAGCTCGGCCACTTTTGCGTGTGTTTTAGGATTGAAAACAACTTGAATCCTTCCCCAACGGTCTCTCAAATCAATAAACAAAAGCCCACCATGATCACGCCGGGTGTCCACCCATCCGCACAAAGTGACCGATTGATCCAAATGTGATTTCCGAACTTCTCCACAACGATGTGTTCTCAACATGTCAAAATCCCTTCGCAAGCTCTGAAGGTTTCATTTTCTTTTGTGCGCCGTCTACCATATTCTTGAGCGTAAGCTCACCGCTTTTAAATTCGTCTTCTCCGACAATGATCGCAAAACCGGCCTGCAATTTATTAGCCTGCTTCAAATGCTGTCCGACTCCTGAATCTTTGAATGAAAAATGAGCTCTTTTTTTGGCCTGAAAAAGTCCGTCTGCGATAGCGCGGTAAAATTCACAGCCAGATTCACTATGCGCAATCGCGGCAACATAAACTGTATCTTTCAAAGGCTCCTGATTTAATTTGACACCACTCGCTTCAAGCGCCATGAGAAGCCGCTCAACACCCAATGCAAATCCGCTTGCGCCAGCCTTCGGGCCTCCCAAAGATTCGATCAAGCCATCGTAACGCCCGCCGGCTAAAATCGCGTCCTGCGCGCCAAGCCCCTCGGCCGTCACTTCAAACACGCAGCCTGTGTAATAATCAAGCCCGCGAACCAATTTGGATTCGACTTGGAACGGGACTTTTGCAGATTTAAGCAGCGACTGAATTTTATCAAAATCTTCTTTTGCCGATTTCGAAAGTTCTATCGCCGGCGCCGCCTTAATCATCAGCTGGCATTCCGGAACTTTGCAATCCAAAATACGAAGCACGTTCTTTGTAAGCCGGAATTGACAATCCGGGCATAATTTTTCTTTCTTAGAATTAAAATACTCAAATAATTTCTTTTGGAATTTACCACGGTCTTCGGCTGTTCCTAAATTGTTAATTTTCATAGTAAATTTTGTGAGCCCGAGCATTTCCAGAAAGTTCTTTGCCGCAATCATCAGCTCAGCATCATTCACGGCAGAATGTGTGTTCAGGGTTTCGGCGCCAATTTGATGAAATTCACGTTTCCGGCCCGCCTGCGGACGTTCAGCGCGGTACATGGAACCTAAATAATAAAGAAAAACAGGCTCACTTTGAGGAATCAAATTGTGCTCAACAGCTGAGCGGACCACTGATGCGGTCATTTCAGGGCGTAAGGTAATGCGCCTGCCGCCGCGGTCTTCAAACTCATACATTTCTTTGTGAACAATATCGGAAGCTTCGCCGATGGAACGGCTGAAAAGTTCGGCAGATTCTAAAACTGGAGTGCGGATTTCGCGGAAACCGTAGGCCTCAAAAAATTCACGGGTTTTTGATTCCAAGACCTGCCAGGCTTCAACTTGTCCTGGCAAGACATCTTCCATTCCCTTCAAGGATTGATAACGCATTGAGGAATAAGACTTTTTCTCAGGAATTAAAAAAACTTACGTTTTTTTGCGCTGCGGAGCTTTCGTCTTTTAACTTCGCTTGGCTTTTCGTAATGCTTACGAGCCTTTAAAATCTTCATGATGCCTTCGCGCTCGATTTTCTTCTTAAGGCGCCTTAACGCCTTGTCCAACGGCTCGTTATCGCCAACTTGTACTTCAGTTGCCATTCTGTCCCCTTGTTTCTATAGTGAATTAACCAGTCTTGATAAAGTGAGGAACATTATAGCTAGCACGCTTGCTTTGTCAAGGTTAGAGTGAATGTAAATGCTTGGATGACAATAAGATAAGTTTGAAAGGGGGCAAAAATCCAGATTGACACTCGCGTGGGCATTCGCTATAGTAACCTTCAAATTTTAAGGAGAAATATTGGCTATTTCTGCATTCTCATCGCAAGAATTTACCTCACTTTTAGCTGAACTTGATAAGCTCAGAATCGCGTTTGTTCGCTTATTTTACCCTGCCAATTGTATTTTCTGCCGTCAAGGCCTGGATCTAGAAGAACGTTCGCATGCCTGCACAAGCTGCATCGCCCAAATGCCGGTACTCAAGCAACCGCTTTGTGCCAAATGTTCGGTTGAGCTTGCTCCTTATGGACCGCCCCGGCATCTGTGTAATCGCTGTCTCAGAGAAAAAACCCACTACGAAAAAGGCGTTTCTATTTTCCGTTACGAGGCCCGCGCAAAACAGCTGATTCAACGGATAAAATTTGGTAAAAAATCCTGGTATCTCAAGGCTGTGCGTAGCCATTTGCGCTCCGTAGAAACACCGCTTCCATTTTCAAGTTATGATTTTGTGGTTCCGGTCCCGCTTGAACGAATGAAAAAAAGAGAGCGTGAATTTAATCAATCTCGGCTCATTGCGGCATTGTTAAAGAGCGAAAAGCGCGCCTCCCTGCCTATCCGTGATATCATTCAGAAAATAAAAAAAACCAAGCCTCAGAGCGCCCTGCATCGCGAAGAGCGGCTGCAGAATCTGGAGAATGCGTTTCGCCTGAAGCGCGGTGCTCAAATTAAACAAAAGAAAATTCTCCTGGTGGACGACGTCATGACCACGGGCGCCACTGCAAATGAATGCGCCAAATGCCTGATGGAAGGCGGTGCGCTCCGGGTTGATGTTTTATCGCTTTCGAGAACTGTGCATCATTAAAAAATTATGAAAATTTTAGACCGTTACATCATCAAACACTTCCTGATTCCAATGCTTTTCTGCACAGGCGTCTTGATTTTCCTGGTACTCATCGCGGATGTGTTTGATAATTTAGATGAATTTCTCCGAAATGACGTCACTTTACGAGAAGCTCTTCGATATTATTTAAATTTGATTCCTTATGTATTTGTCCAAGTTGTCCAATGGGGAAGTTTCTTAGGTATCATGCACTGCCTGGTCAGTTTCAATACAAATAACGAGCTGACCGCCATGAAAGTTGCGGGGCTTGAGATTATGACCATTGTGCGGCCGCTTATTTATGTCGGATTTTTAATCGGTATTATCAGCTTTCTGGTATCAGATCAGCTGGTTCCGCCTACCTATAAAATCAGCAACCGCATCCGTGAGGAAAAAATTGAGAGAAAGAAAACAAAGCAAGAGCGGACAACTTTCAATGATTTAACCTATTACGGAGGAAAAAACCGGCTTTATTACGCAGGAAGTCTTGATATCAGTACAAATAAAATGACAGACCTGATTGTTTTGTGGATTGACAGCGCGAAAAGAACCCGAAAAAAAGTGATGGCCCGCGAAGCGGACTGGAATGGTTCTGTGTGGGAATTAAAAATGGTCAATGAACTGGATATTTCTCCAAGCGGCCAGGTAATCGGCCAGCCTAAAAATTTTGAATCCGCTATTTATCCGGAAATCAATGAAACGCCGCAGGAATTTTACCGGTCAGTTGAGGAATCAATGGCAATTCCCTATAAAGACTTAAAAGATCATTTAAGGAAACTGAAAGAGAACGGCTTGAGGCCGAATTCAGAGCTTGTAGACCTCAATATGAGGCTTTCCGCGCCCTGGTATTCACTTATTATGATGCTAATCGCCATTCCATTTCTGGGAAAAACCGCAACCCGGAAAACAATTGCGCTTAATATTTTATATGCGCTTGGTATTGTATTCGCTTTTCACGTTTCACAAGCCGTGTCAGTTGCGCTGGGAAAAGCCGGGCGGCTCTTCCCATTTTTTAGCGTCTGGCTCAATAATTTTGCATTCGGATTCGGTGCGCTCTTCTTCATGGAACGCGCGAACCGTTGAAAATCTTAAGGAAACCCTCAAGTTCCCATCTCCCAGGAGGCAAGGTAGTGAACTTGTTCCTTCGTCAGCTTGTCAATTTGAACACCCATTGCTTGAAGCTTCAGAAATGCAATCCGCTTGTCAATCGGCTCCGGAACCGAATAGACTCTTCGCTCGAGCTGGCTCCCTGATTTCACAACAAACTCGGCGCTCAGCGCTTGATTGGCGAATGACATATCCATCACGGAAGCGGGATGCCCTTCTGCTGCTGACAGGTTTACAAGACGGCCGTCCGCAATTAAGTTTATTTTTCTGCCGTCTTTTAATTCGAACTCATCTACAAACGGACGGACATTCCGGACGCGTTTTGACACTTTTTTGAGTGCCGGAAGGTCGATTTCAGCGTTGAAGTGGCCAGAGTTGGCGATAATAGCGCCGTTCTTCATTTTAAGAAAATGCTCCCGGCGTATCACATTTAAATTTCCGGTAACCGTGACAAACACATTGCCGACACGGCTTGCCTGCGCCAAACTCATTACTTGAAATCCATCCATCACGGCTTCGAGCGCTTTCATTGAATCCGTCTCTGTAACGATTACCTGAGCGCCCATCCCGCGCGCCTTTTGCGCCAGGCCGCGGCCGCACCAGCCGTAACCGCAAACCACAAAGACAGATCCAGACATTAGAATATTGGTCGCGCGCAAAACACCGTCAATGGTGGACTGCCCGGTTCCATAACGATTATCAAAAAAGTGTTTTGTCTGTGCATCGTTCACCGCAATTACAGGAAACAACAAAAGCCCTTTGGCTTCCAAACTTCTTAAGCGAATAACGCCTGTGGTAGTCTCCTCAGTGCTCCCCAGCATATTATCTGCTAAGTTCTTCTGCTTGCCGTGAATTTCCGATACCAAATCAGCGCCATCATCCATTGTTAAATGCGGCTTATGGGCAAGTGAGGCACGTAAATGCTTATAGTAGGTTTTGTTGTCTTCCCCTTTGATAGCGTAGGTCGGAATTTTGTAATTCTTGACAAGTGAAGCCGCCACGTCATCCTGAGTGCTGAGCGGATTTGACGCGCAAAGCACACTGTCAGCGCCGCCCGCCTTGAGCGCAATCATTAAATTTGCAGTTTCTGAAGTAACGTGAAGGCACGCTGCGATTCTGATTCCCTTCAGAGGCTTTTCTTTTTCAAAACGCTTTCTAATTAATTCCAAAACGGGCATTTGCCTTCCAGCCCATTCAATTTTAAGTTTTCCCTGATCTGCTAAACGAATATTGCGGACATCGTGTGCCAATTGATTTTCCTCCTGAGCTGAGTATTAATAAGTAACGTTTAATAAAAATCGGCCAAAAAGCGCCAAACGCTCCTTGGCCGACTTGCGAATATTAAAACTTTATACCATTGCCAATTTATTTTTTTTGGAACCTTTTAAAGATCCCGAGAGTTCTTGCTGTATTTTTTTTGCCGCGTCTGTCTTTTCCCAGCCAAAACCTTCGTTTTCACGCCCAAAATGGCCGTAAGCCGCGGTCTTTCGGTATTGCGGTTTTCTTAATTCAAGCCGCTCGGCAATTCCGCGCGGCGTAAAGTCAAAAATCTTTTTGAGCGCTCGGACAATTTCAACATCTTTTACCTTGCCGGTCTCAAACGTATTCACCATAACCGAAACAGGTTCCGCGACACCGATCGCGTAAGCAATTTGAATTTCACAGCGCTTAGCGACTCCGCTTGCCACAATGTTTTTTGCTAAATATCGCGCGAAATAGGATGCTGAACGGTCAACCTTTGACGGATCTTTTCCGCTGAAAGCACCGCCGCCATGCGCACCCACACCGCCGTATGTATCCACAATAATCTTACGGCCTGTAAGCCCTGTATCACCTTCCGGGCCTCCGATTTCAAAACGGCCGGTTGGATTTACAAATATCTTTGTGTTTTTGTCGATGTATTTTGCCGGGATCACTCTCTTGATCAAAATATTACGCATATCCTTTTCAATTTTTGAAAGCGTTGCGGCGCCATCGTGCTGAGTGCTGATCACAATCGCGTCAATACGAAGAGGCTTTCCATTTTCATATTCAACGGTTACCTGGCTTTTCGCATCCGGTTTCAAATAAGAAAGCTCTTTTTTCTTCCGCATGGATGCAAGTTCGCGGACCAGTGCGTGTGCAAGGCTGATTGGAAGCGGCATGAGTTCCGGTGTTTCATCCGTCGCGTAACCAAACATCATACCCTGATCACCGGCGCCACCTGTATCAACACCCATGGCAATGTCGGCAGATTGCTGATGAATGTCTGTGATAATCTGGCAGGTCTTGTAATTGAAGCTGTTTTTCAAATCGTCATAGCCGATATCGCGAATCACATCGCGTGCGATTTTCTCAAAATCAACCTTGGCTTTGGTCGTAATTTCTCCGGCAATAAACATTTTGCCGAATGTCGCCATGCTTTCACAGGCAACGCGCGCGGTTTTATCCTGCGCTAGAATGGCATCCAAAATGGCATCGGAAACCTGGTCACAAAGCTTGTCAGGATGGCCTTCTCCGACTGATTCCGAGGTAAATAACTGTTTATCTTCAAACATGGGTAAAACTCCTTTCAATCATTGAAATAATCGTTTTTTTAATGGTAAATTAGGGTGATTGCTATACGATTACTTGGCACCAGACTTGAGGCGGAACGCGCGGTCTGCATTCTGATAGGACGCGTGATCGCCAATATCATACCAGGTTCCCTGAAAAGGAAAAGCGAAAACTTGGTCGTTTGTGACCAGCCATTGTATATAATGGCCGGGCGCATCGGGATTCTGATTACCCTTTAAATATTGGTTAATTAACTGCAGGCTGCCCTTCGGGAAGAAATAAAGTCCCATTGAAGCAAGTGTGGTGACGGGATTGTTTGGTTTCTCGAAAAATTGGGTGATTTTGCCGCTTTGGTCGTGCGCCACGAGCCCATACCGGCTTGCAAGTACAATATCCTTAATATCATAAACACCGACACTCGCGTGAGGTCCGCGCTTCTGGGCCGTTTCCACAAAGTCACGAATCTCGGAATCAAATAAATTATCGCTCGCCAGCACCAAAACATCTTCTGACACTTTTTCTTGCTTCAGTGCAAATTGAATATCCCGAATGGCGCCTAAACGATTTTCATTTGTGGTTGTTTTATCATTCAGGACGCAAACATTTTCTTTTGAATAAAATTTATTTTTCCACTTAGAGAACGCATCAAAAAATTTCTCGTTCGAGACGATCAAAATACCACTGACAGACGGAATCCTTAAAACATTATCCATCAAATAGTTTAAGATCGGACGGCCCGCAATTTCTAATAAAGCTTTTGGGCAATCTTTTGTCAGCGGATAAAGCCGCGTGGCGTAGCCCGCACAAAGGAAGATAACTTTCACTTGGAAACTCCTTCAAATAGCACGAGGAATAAAATCGAGATTATGATTCGAATAGATCCGGAACCAATTTTGAAAATTCTTTTTCGATGTATTTTCTCACTTCTTCGCCGGTTTTAAACGACATTGCTTTGCCTGCAATGGTTTTGGCGGCTTTATAAGTCACTGAACGGATCGCTTTTTTTACTTTTGGTAAAATAAAAGCGCTTGTACTGATTCCGTCGATTCCCAAACCAACCAAAAGAAGTGCCGTAATAGGATCACTTCCCATTTCACCGCAAATACCGACCCAGATTTTGTTCTTTTTGGCGTTGAGGATGACTTGAAGAATCAATTTCAGAATAGCCGGATGGGTCGGTTCGTATAAGTAAGCGATTTTTTCATTCACACGATCAACCGCTAAAGCATATTGAATCAAATCGTTAGAACCGATTGAGAAAAAATCACATTCAGTTGCTAAAATATCACTCATGACGGCAGCTGAAGGAATTTCAATCATAGCGCCCACCTGGATTTTCTCATCAAAAGGAATCTTGGCCGCTCTCAAATCCTTCCTAACCTCTTCCATTACCTCATTTGCTTTACGAAGTTCAACCAAATTGGAAATCATGGGGTACATAATTTTAAATCTTCCGTATACGCTTGCCCGTAAAATTGCCCTTAACTGCGTTTTAAAAATATCCACCCGGGACAGGCAAAATCGAATTGCGCGCAAACCTAAGATGGGGTTAATTTCCCTAGGAAGTTCTAATGAAGATAAAAATTTATCGCCGCCCAGATCAAGCGTCCTCAAGACAACCGGTTTTGGCGACATCTTCTCCGCCACCGCTTTGTAAGCTTCAAATTGCTCGTCTTCGGTCGGAAGATCAGCGCGATTTAAATAAAAATACTCGGTACGGTACAACCCGATACCTTCGGCGCCATGCGCCAGAACAGATGGAATTTCATCCGGAAATTCGATATTAGCGCTCAATTGAATTTTTCTTCCGTCTTTCGTTTCAGCCGGAAGCATCTTGAGTTTATCAAGTTCGAATATAAGCTCGCTGAATTTCTTCTCTTCACGCGAATAGCGGGCGATGGTTTCCAGATCAGGATCCACAATCACGTAACCGTGATTCCCGTCAATGATTACCGTGTCACCATTGGCCACTTCTTTGCTCGCACGATCAAGGCCAACCACAGCCGGTATTTCAAGAGACCTGGCCATAATCGCCGTGTGTGAGGTCGGGCCGCCTATATCGGTCGCAAATGCCACCACATTTTTCTTATCCATCGTGGCGGTATCAGACGGAGACAAATCGTGAGCGATCAGAATGACGGGTTCTTTAAGATGGGAAAGGACGTCTTTTTCATGGCCAAGTAAATTTTGTAGAATCCGGCGCCCGATATCTTTAATGTCACTCACGCGCTCTTTCAGATATTCGTCGTCAATTTGAGAGAATGCATGAAAATAACGCTGAATCACAATTGAAAATGCATAGTCCACTGCCACGCGCTTCTCTTTCACCTGCGAAATCACATCCTCAATGAGCGTCCTGTCTTCCAGAATCAGGAGATGTGCATTGAAAATATCCGAGTGCTCGTGCCCGATTTCTTCCGAAATCTTCCGGCGGATATTTAAAAGCTCCGCACGTGTTTTTGTCAGCGCCTCCTCAAACCGGGCAATTTCGTGCGGAATATTGCTCTCAGGTATGGCGGATTCCGGGATAGAGAAAAAATCTTCGCTGTGAAAAACAAGTGCCTTTCCCAGCGCCACGCCCGGCGAAACTGCAATTCCATGAAATGTCTGCACGGCTATTCCTCTCCAAATTTAGATTCAAACAATTTGGCAATTTCCATCATTACTTTCCTGGCGTCCGGCCCCGACACCCTGACTTCCACATGAGTACCAACACCCGCGGCCAGCATCATGACACCCATAATTGACTTGGCATTTACCTTCTGCTTCCCTTTTTGAATGGTCACATCACTGTGAAACCGGTTGACCGTCTGAACCAGAAGAGCGGCGGGGCGCGCATGCAAGCCCAACTTGTTACCAACTGTAAATTTCTGCTTAAGCACTTCTGCAGATTTTTTGTTATCTTTTTCCATTATTCAAATCCGCTGTTTTTCTGTGATAGTAGTCTACAATTAACTTTGCGAGCTTAAGCGGGTCATGCCGCACTTGGCCGTCTAACTTGAGCATTTCACCGGTGACAACCTCATAACCTCGCTCGCGAATTTTGTCGATATCCAATATGGCCGGAAATGAATCTTGTTCTTTATATTTGGCCACCAATTCATCAGGCACCGGCTGTGTATTCACAAAACAAGTGTCAATGATTCTCGGGTCCGTGTGGCTGATCAGCGCCTCCACATGATCGTAAACACTGTATTTCTCGGTTTCACCGGGCTGCGTCATCGCATTAACCACATAAACTTTATGCGCATCCGCTTCTAAAATTTTTTCAAAAATATCTTTGATCATTAAATTCGGCAACACGCTTGTATAGAGGCTGCCCGGCCCCAGTACAATCAGCTCAGCATTTTCAATTGCTTCCAGCGCTTCCTCCGCCGCCTGACAATCAGCAGGCTTCAAGCTCACCCGCTGAATAGGTTTTTTATTGCTGACGTTATAGGCCGTAATATCGGTTTCACCCTCTACGGTTTTTCCATCCGAAAATTCCGCCACCAAACTAACTTGTGTTAAAGTGGACGGGATCACACGACCGCGGATCGCAAGCACTTTGCTGGATTCTTTAATCGCGCGCTCAAAATCTCCCGTCACCATCGTCATGGCGGTAATAAATAAATTACCGAAACTGTGGCCCTTGAGGCCTGAGCCGTCTTCAAATCGATATTGAAATAAATCACGTATCAAAGGTTCCGCGTCCGCAAGCGCCACCAGGCAGCTCCGGATATCCCCGGGAGGCAGCACATCCAATTCATCGCGCAAGCGGCCTGAGCTCCCGCCGGTATCCGTTACCGTCACAATAGCTGTCAAATTGCTTGTATGAAGCTTAAGGCCCGACAAAAGAACGCTCAAGCCGGTTCCGCCCCCCACCACCACAATCCGGGGCCCGCGCGATAAATAGCCGCGCTTACGGCTTTCATAGACAATATGAGCCAAATCTTCACCGGTTGCCGGCATCAGGGCGCGCACAAAAGTCCGGACGATATTTTTCATTGCGGTATACACTAGAAAAATACCGACAATCAAAAGCGCCAGCGCAAAGCTTGAAAGAAGTAAGTTGTGGCGCGCGATGGTCTTAATTGCGGTTAACGCAACCACAATCATCAAGCTCATGCCGAATGCCGCGAGCGTCACCCAGCGTTTTATTCCGATTCCGGGATATAACCACTTAAAAAATTTCATTTCAATGAACCGTGTTTCCTGACCGCCAAACGGTTGGCTTCCATGCGATGAATTAATTTTTGATTAAACTCACTTGCCGCATGATAGCCCATGAGTTTCGCGCGCTGCGTCAGCGCCGCCACTTCAACCAAAATCGGAATGTTGCGCCCCGGCTTTACCGGAATAATAAAATGCGGCAGCCGGATTCCCAAAATATCCTGCAGCCGATCCTCTAAGCCAAGCCTGTCATATTCACGTTTGGCGCTCCATTTCTCAAGCGTCACGGTCAGCACAACACGTTTGCGGTTTAAGACCGCTCCCACACCAAAAATCGAATTCACGTCAATGATGCCCAGGCCGCGGATTTCCATGTGATGCCGCACGACATCATTTACGGAGCCCATTAAAATTTGGCCCTCACGCCTGACTTTCACTACGTCATCTGCAACCAAACGGTGGCCGCGCTCCACAAGTTCGAGTGCACATTCTGATTTTCCGACACCGCTTTCTCCCAACAAAAGAACGCCGACACCATAAATATCCAAAAGCGTTCCATGAAGATCAACTGAAGGCGCCAGTGCGTTTTCGATAAATACGGTAATTTGACTTGCGCAAATCGATGTCCTGTAAAGCGCTCTAAAAACGGGGACGCCTGATTTTGTCGCCTTCTCCAGAAAATCTTTCGGAAGGCTTTGATTCTTCGCGAGAATGATGCATGGAATTCTGTAAGAAAAAAAACGGTTTAAATTTTGATTTCGCCGGTTTCCTTTTAATTTTGCCAGAAACCGGATTTCGGTTTTTCCCAAAACTTGTATACGATCAAACGCAAAATAATCATAGAACCCTGAAAACGCCAGGCCGGGCCTGTGGATTTCGGATGATCTGATTCTTCGGCTGAGCGGAACCGCCGGATTGAGCAGGCTTAGCTTCAACCGCTCTTTCATGGCTTGATAAAATTCTTGAACGTCGATGGTCAGCATGAGATGGGCTGCTCGATTTAATGAAGAATAAAAAAGCACGCTGAAGAGTTCAATTAAGCCTTCTTCTCTTCTTCATTTTTGATTAAATCATAAACTTCTTGAGAAGTTTTACATTTCCGGATCAGTTCACAGAAATAAGTATCGCGAAGAAGCCTTGAAATCTGCGCAAGCGCTTTTAAATGCGGGCCTGCGGTATCTTTGGGTGCAATCAGTAGAAAGAAAATGTAAACCGGCTCACCATCCAGAGCGTCAAAATTGACACCTTTTTTACTGATGCCCATCACGGCTGTGAGTTCACCCACTTTGTCTGTTTTTCCATGCGGGATTGCGATGCCCTGGCCAATACCGGTCGATCCCAGGCTTTCGCGCTCAATCAATGCTTTCACAATGGCCTTTTGATCCCCGATATTCTTCACTTTCGCGAGAACACCGACCAATTCTTTCAGCGCCTCTTCTTTGTCAATTGATTCTACGCCGATCTTAATTGCGTCCTTATTCACAATTTCATGAATCTTCATTCAAGAACTCCTTTATTGATGTCATGTTATAAGTTCACTTTGATTTTGAAATGATTGTTCGCGAATTTAAATTCGGAATGAGAACAAATCACAGAAAAAAATGAAGTGTTTAATTATGCCAATACAAACCGGTCACCCAAATAAATCTCCCTCGCTTTTTTATCGGTCGCCAGAAAACTTGAAGTGCCTGAAACTTCTACTCGTCCTTCATACATAATGTAAGCCCGGTCTGTGATAGCCAGCGTCTCTCTGACACTATGATCGGTCAACAAAATACTGAGGCCCTGCTCTTTAAGGCGCTGCAAGATTTTTTGAACTTCAATGACCGCGATCGGATCAACGCCGCTGAAAGGTTCATCTAATAAAATAAGTGAGGGGCTTGTGACAAGCGCTCTTGTGATCTCAAGACGCCTGCGCTCTCCGCCTGAAAGTGTCATGGCTTTATTTTTTGCCAGGTGGGCAATATCTAATTCTTCCAAAAGCTTTTTAAGCCGGCGTTCACGCTCGGTCTGCGGAATGTCGAGCGTTTCCAGAATCGCCATAATATTTTCTTCGACTGTCAGTTTTCTAAAAATAGAGGGTTCCTGTGAAAGATAGCCGATTCCGAGCCGCGCCCTTTTATACATTGGAAGCGCGGTGATGTCTTCACCTCGAAAAATGACTTGCCCGCTATCCGGCTGAATAATGCCCGTTACCATGTAAAATGAGGTGGTTTTTCCGGCACCGTTCGGGCCCAAAAGCCCGACAATTTCACCGCGCTGAATATTAATTGAGACGCGGTTGACCACAGTGCGGCCCTTATAACTTTTTACCAAATCTTTCGTTTCAAGTAAGTTCAAGATATTTTCTCTGGTTTGCTGTTTTTTTAGGGGAGTCTCTTATGAAGATTTCTTTTGTTTGCCCGCTGCCGGCTTATTCCATCCGAAAAAATCCAAACTGGAGGAATCGGTTCTTTCCTCATCTTTATGCTTCTTGGCGACCGCCTCCACATCACCGCCTAAAATAATACGGCCTTCCTCAGCCAAATAAATCGCATTGTCGCTGTAAGTGGTATTGCCGTCTTTGTTTTTAATGACTACATTGCCGGAGGCTACCACTTTGTATACCTTTTTGGATTTATCGCTGTAATAAACGTCCATATAATCCGCGTATAAATTGCCGCGCTTATCACGGGCGATGACGTTGTCTGAAAAATGAGCAATGTTTGTTTCGTAATCAATGTCAAGCGGGCCGTCACAGGTGATAATGGTAGGTGCATTCACTTCGGAATTAGGATCTTGAACCACAACGGTTACATTTTTTTTGAATTCAACTTTCTTCAGCTCAGAGTCACCTGTGGCGCCCTCTCCCTCCACATTAATGTTGTCACGTTTAACTTTGGCAGGAAGCGTGGTTTCCAATTTTTTGGAGGAGGGGTGAATATCCAGTTCGTCCGTCAATAAACGCGCGCCGGTATCCGTCGTCGCGACGACATTATTCTTTAAATGCACTTTGTTGGTTGCTTTATCAAAAACCCCGTCATCGGCTGTAATTGTAATCGGAGTTTCTTGCGCGTAAGTTCTGGCAATAACATTCTTAAGAATGATGTCGGATGACAAAATATTAGCGGAGTCGCCTTCAATTTCAAGCTCCTTACTGCCGTTGGTTCCGTATTTAGAGAATGAAAAACTATAAACCTTTTGATTGTTTTTGCTGTTCTGCTGAACACTCTGATCTTTGGCTGATTTGGGACTCTTCGTTACAAGCAGCTGGATCTGGATAAAACCCACATACAGAAGCGCGATCATGATACATATCCCGATCGTTTTCTTAACCATGTCTACTCCGGTTTAAACTTGATGAATTTTCGGCGCACTAATTGACGCCGCTTCTTCTTGCGGCCGGCTTCTCCACCGGCGATGCATCCAGACCCACTGCTCCGGATATTGCTTCACATACGATTCGATCACATTTGAAATACGTTTTGTTATTTTCAAAACAGCTTCTTCTTTACTCGCCCCTTCTTCCGGCCAAATGATGTCGCCGCATTGCAGCTCATATCGGCTTTCCCGGCGAATCATGAAAAGCGGTAATATCGGCGCGCCGCTCGCCAGAGATAATTTCGCAGGCGCGCTGGGCGTATACGCTAACTTTCCAAAAAACGGAATAAAAACACCGTCCAGACTGTCCACATCCTGATCGGGCAAAACACCTACAATTTGATTCTTCTTGAGCGCTGATAAAATCGGTTTGGGTGATTCGTCCCTATAAAATACCTTCGCGCCGGCGCCTTCGCGAATTTTCTCGAGGACACGGTTAAACGGTTCGTAATAAATCCTTCGCCCGATCACACCGCCTTGGTAACCTCGTGAAGCAATCACAACCGGAATCAGTTCCCAATTTCCGATATGTGCGGTTGCGCAAATAAGCCCATCACCGCCCTTAAGAGCCTCCTCGACTCTTTCGAACACATGCCGTTCCAAAATAAGCGCTTCTAAATCTGTTTTTGATAATTTGGGAATTCTAAGCGTATCAACAGCTGTTTTGCCTAAGTTTTGAAAAACTGCCTGGCCGATCCGATAATATTCTGAACTTGACTTGGAGCTGCCAAAGGCTATTTCCAGATGTTGAATAACTTTACGCCGTTCTTTCGGCAACATCTGCCAAGCTGCCCATCCTGAAAAATCGGCAATACCAAGCATCAGGCGCCTGGGTAATATCAACGACAATTGCTCAAAGAACAGAAGTAAAAGATAAAGAAGGTAACGGTAAGGTTTCTTTTTGCTCATTTACTTTGTCAATACACTTATGACCCATGGCACTTCCGTACCCAACAGATAAATTAGGAAGATTATAGGAGAGCTTTTAGAAGCAGTCAAGGAAGGTTATTTACGCTAAAACGCTGCTTAAAACAGCCGGTTAAGCTTTTAGAGAGCCGCTTTGAGGACCTGATTTCGCTTGTGTGGTAGCGCAAAGGAAAACGCCTTCCTCCTTTAAAAACGCATAAGTCATCGAACAGGGCGAATACAGATCCTCTTCATGCCCGCCAACACCCTGCCGTTTATCTTCAGGGTAATTTAAATGACGGAACCAGCGCTCAGATCTATCGGTCACAGCGGCATTGTGATACAAGAAAAGTTCGGGAAAAGACTTCTGCGGCTTAAAATAGACATGGTGACGGCCGAAAGCAGCGGCTGGTACATGGCTTTGATTCTCTCTGTTCAGTTGAGATGTCTGGCGAAAAGCAACAACGGGCCTTAATTCCAAGCGGACGTAATCTCCATAACTGGAAAGAAACTGATAGCGGATAAAAACTGTGTGTTCATCCGGAATCATCACAATCGCCTTCATGAGCGCCCATTGATCAATACGGTAAATCCAAATGGGATTGGGTGCCAGGTAGAAATTTTCTAAATGTTCATAGCCTTTCGGGTAAATCGTATCCGAATACAAATGAGTCGACAGCGGAAATGACTTATCCCCGACATGCAGCGTTTCCTCAAGGTTAGACAGCAAAACCGCATGGCTGTCCGGTTTTCCCCACGGAACCACCAGCAAGCCATGGTCACGTTTGGTATGGGCGCACAAAATAGTAGATGATGCGTAACCGCCTAAACTATTTTCTTCTTTCCATTCCTTTTGGATAGCGGAGGCGACATCTCGGCAGACTTTGGTGCGGACCGAGGTGAATTTTCCGGAAGGTTGTTTTATTTTTGGATTCATGACAAGAAGACTACACCATGCTGAGCCATTGGTCAAACGCGAGAAAAAAACTGTAAAATCAGGAAGAACGTGCAGCTTTAATTGATTCTAACCGTTGCTGAAACTTTTTTGCGCGCTCAGTTACCTCCGCCCAATTGTGAGCGCGAATCAAAGACTTGTCGCAAATCGCGCTTCCGATTTCAACCACATTGGCACCGACTCTGAGATATTCCAAAAAATTATCACAATTAACACCGCCCGAAACCATAAGCCGTGTAATCGGCAGCGCGCGCTTCAGGCGCTTCGCGAAACCGGGGCCGCCCAGTACATCAATCGGGTAAAGATCGATTAAATCAACGCCCGAATTAAAAGCATCCATCGCTTCGGTGGGAGTAGCAGCGCTTTGAATCACAAAAACATTATTGTTTTTACCAACTGTCAGAATAATTTTATCAACAAAATGGCTTGAAATAAATTTAGCGCCGGCATTAATGGCACGCTGCGCCATTTCCCCGTCCGTCACAGAACTGGCGCCGATCAGCGCTCCGTTTTTCGAAAGCGCTTCAATCAGGCGCGGGGCCTGCGGTACTGACATTGAAATTTCAAGAATTTTGAAACCGCCGGCAAGAACAGCTTTGGCGAGGTGCGCCGCATCTTCGTGCTCGCTTGCGCGAATGTTGGCGATTAACTTGTGTTCGTCTAGGATCTTAAATATGTCTTCCAACTTCTTTTATTTTTCCTCCATCCCCAAAGTTTCCATAACTAATATTCAATTTAAATTGTAACTCTGGGGCAACCCTGATTCGTCTTTGTTTTCTTAATGAAAATCAGGGTCAGATTATAAACCCACAGCTCTGCGTGTCAATAAAATATCCGGACACTAACCATTCTTTTTCAGGACAGACTCTTTGCCGAAACCGTGCTTTTCCTCAAGTTTTCGGATTTCGTCACGGAATTTGGCGGCAAGTACAAAGTCAAGAGCGCTTGAGGCGCGCTCCATGCGGCTGTACAAGTACGCGATTTGTGATTTTATCTCAAAATCTTTACCGCCTTCGCCAATCACGGTTTGAGTAAACTCTTCGGCTTTCTTCCATTTTTCGATTCCTTCGCGAATTTCCTTCTGAATCGTGACCGGTGTAATGTTATTGGCCCTGTTATAATCACCTTGAATTTTCCGGCGCCTCGTCGTTTCATCAATCGCGCGCTTCATTGAATCCGTAATTTTATCGGCATACATAATGACGCGTCCGTTCACGTTCCGCGCGGCGCGGCCGGCAGTTTGAATGAGCGACACGTCATTACGTAAAAAACCTTCCTTGTCCGCATCTAAAATGGCGACAAGCGACACTTCGGGCAAATCCAATCCTTCACGAAGCAGGTTGATTCCGACAATGCAGTCATATTTTTGAAGCCGGAAGTCACGTAAAATCTCAACGCGTTCAAACGCGTCAAATTCCGAATGTAAATAATGAACCTGAATGCCGACTTCCTTCAGGTAACGGCTTAAATCTTCAGCCATTCGTTTGGTCAGCGTGGTAATTAGAACACGCTCCTTTCTTTGGGTGCGCACTTTAATTTCCGAAATCAAATCATCAATTTGCCCATCCGTTTTACGGACTTCGATTTCAGGATCCATAAGTCCGGTGGGCCGGATGATTTGTTCAACCGTCTGCTGAGCGCGCGGCATCTCGTAAGGCCCGGGCGTGGCCGAAACATACAAGACCTGCCCCGTCATTTTTTCAAACTCGGTAAAATTGAGCGGACGGTTATCGAGCGCAGACGGCAGGCGAAATCCGTGTTCAACCAAGACTGTTTTGCGCGACCTATCACCTTGATGCATGCCGCGAATCTGGGGAATGCTCTGGTGCGATTCATCAATAATCGTCAAATAGCCTTTTGGCATATAATCCAGAAACGTGTATGGTTTTGAGCCCGGCTCACGCCCCGTTAAATGCCGTGAATAATTCTCAATTCCAGAACAATAACCCACTTCGCGCAGCATTTCCAAATCATATTTAGTGCGCGACTCAAGCCGCTTCGCCTCAAGGTCTTTTCCCTGCGAAATCAATGTTTTAATGTGCTGCGTAAGTTCTGCCTTGATTGATTTTATGGCGTCATTTAACCGCTCGTTTGATGTGACAAAATGTTTTGCCGGATAAATTGCAAGCTTGCTCAGTGACTGAACCGGCTTGAAAGAATTCTTATCCAAAAGCGCGATAGATTCAATCAATTTACCCTGGAACTGGACACGATAAGGATTTTCACCGTAAGAAGGAAACAAATCAACCGTATCGCCGCGCGCGCGTACTTTGCCGCGTTTAAAATCAGAGTCCTGGCGGTCATATTGAATCGCGATAACTGATTTTAAAAATTCATCCCGGGATAGCGCCTGTTTGGTTTCAATTTGAACCAGCATACCCTGCCAATCTTCCGGCGCACCGAGTCCGTAGATACAGGAAACGCTCGCCACAATAATACAGTCTTCGCGCGATAGCGCGGTGCTGGTAGCAGAAAGCCTGAGCCTGTCCAAATCGTCATTAATAGAAGCGTCTTTCTCGATATACGTATCGGTATGCGGGACATAGGCTTCCGGTTGATAATAATCGTAGTAAGAAACGAAATATTCAACAGCATTTTCTGGAAAAAACTCCTTAAACTCACTGTAAAGCTGTGCAGCCAAGGTTTTATTATGTGAAATCACAAGCGCCGGGCGGCCGTATCGAGCAATCACATTTGCCATGGTGAATGTTTTTCCGGAGCCCGTCACCCCGACCAAAACTTGTTCTTTCAAGTTTTTACGGAGCCCGCTGACAATCTGATCGATTGCCTGCGGCTGATCGCCTTTGGGTTCAAATTGGGAAACGAGTTTGAAAGGAGAACTTAGCATGCGCTATTTAACGAAAGACTCTTCTACTAATTCATTCTCAGATTCAGGAAGCTCGGAAGATTCTGCCGGATTTTTATCATCCGGCTGAAAACCGGCTTTCTTAAGCCCGTTCTGAATTTCTTCATTCTGCATAAACAATTTCCAGATTAGGCCGGTTCTATAGTTTTCAATCGCAAGCACAATGGGCCCTTGATCAAGCCCGAGATAGTGTTCACTTGCCCAATTCTTATTCGGATTGATTGCGTCTTTAAATCCATATTTTCCCCAAATTTTTTCTCCGTAATTGTCTTTCATGTATTTCATTGCCGCAATTGAGACGGGCGGTGTAAACATGACAGAAGTTGCCGAGGCTGTCGGCGCAATGGTGCCGTCATTCAAGATCGGAACCGAAGAGCCTGTGGGCGGCGCTCCATAAGCTTTATAGCCGCCCGGGCCTTCTGAAGCTGTCAGGCCCCAAAGTTCGGCCGGGTACTGATTGGCTTTCAAAGAGAATTCACGATTGGCAAGCGTGGCTTGAATGGAATTGTCAAAATAATTCGCGTAAGAATCTCTGATTCCTCGGAAATCAATCCACAAATGCGAATATTGATGCGTAAAAAGCGGCGCGCAGGCAATGACTTCGTACTGCCCGTAGCGGCTTTTCTGGTAAGTCGAAGCCCAGGCTTTCCAACTTGCGGGCGGAATTGAATTTTCAGGCGCGCCCATCGCGAGCAGGTAAACAATCATTGCCTCGTTGTAGCCGCGCACCTCAAAAGTAGCCGGCCCATTGTTTTTAGACCAATGCCACGGTATAAGCCCGTGTTCATCTTCCTTTTTCTTCCGCCGCAGAAGCGAATTCCATTCGATTCCTTTATAAAACTGATCCACTTTATCGCGGAGTGACCGCTCCTCCGGATTGGAATGGTTGAAATACTGCTTTGCGGTTAAAGCACCGGCAAGAAAATAGGATGTCTCCACCACGTCACCCATCCCGATTTCCCAGATTTCCTTGCGTCCTGTGCCAAGCCAATGAGGCAGAAGCCCCTGATAGCGGTTTAATTGATTGAGCGCGTTGTCCATCAGGCGATGGATGCGTTTCAAAGCTTCTTCCTTCTTCATCCAGCCACGCTCAACTCCGATCACGTACGCCGGCATTTGAAAACCGCTTAAACCTGTTGAAAACACTTCTTCGTTTGGCGCCTGTCGGTCTTTCACAAAATATGAACCCGATTCCACTTCGTAAACAAAATAATCAAACGCACTCCTTTGAACCTCTTCCAAAAATCTCTCAAAATTAAAATGATTCCGGATTGCGATCGCGCTGACAGCGCTTTCCTTACGCTCACCATGCGCATTAACGGTAACGCTTCTTAATAAATACTCTCCGCTCAAGAATCCGCCGACCGGCCATTCATATTCATACGTCAATTTATTTTGATCGGGAAATCCGGCAAGGTAGAACCAATTTTTATCATCCCAAGAGGCTTCAAATCTAAATTCCTGGAATGTTCCGCGCCTTGGGACGCGCGTTGAAAGTTTCAGCTTCGTGTTCTCGCCCACCTCGTAAGGCGTGTTAAGCGGCACATCGCCGTTAATCATCACCGGGCCCGGTTTGGCCAGGCTTGACGCATTTTCTTTAATTTGATCCAGTTCGATCAATTCCAAATCATCAATATGGATTGTGCCAAGCCGGGGCGCCGTGCGACCCTCTTCAAACACGAATACGAACTCTGAAATTTTATCTTTCTTGAGCTGCTCATGATTCGATAACGATGAAACGGGAATGGTGAGCTGCTGCCAAATATTGCGCTCTGATTTTTCAATCACAAAACTGTGGATCAAGTCGTCTTTAAGTTCAATTTTAAAAGCTGATTGAGCGCCGCGAATCCAAAACCGGACGGCATCAAACTGAGGTGAAATTTGACGGGGATAAAACTTAAGAAATGTCCCGCCGTAACCCTCGCTTACATTAAACTCGATCGACAGGACATTGCCGCGTTCAGTGTCTTTGGTTAAATAGGATTTTACAAACGGAATACGCGACTTGGGTTTTCCGCCGCCCACAAAATCAGAGCGCTCTTTCACCACCTTTGTTTTGGCCATGTCAAATCCGTCGACCAAATAAGCGGACAGTTTCGATGAAATCGTCATTGCGAGACACAGACAAAACAGTGTCGAAGCAATCCATGCACCTGGATTGCTTCGTCGCTTTGCTCCTCGCAATGACAGATGAGCGGTACTCACGACAGCACTTCAATTGAGAAATCAAGCGCGCGGGGGGAATGTGTGATTGAGCCGATCGAAATCCGGTCAACGCCCGCTTTCGCGATATGGCGGACATTTAGCAGATGAACGCCGCCCGAGACCTCAATTTGCGGTTTTGATTTTGAGCGGCTCCGGATAAATTTAACCGCTTGCTTAATTTTTGTCAGCGAAAAATTATCCAGTAAAATCACGGCCGGCCTTGCCTCAAGAATTATTTTTAAATCTTTCAAATGTTTTTCCTCTACTTCAAGCACCACATTTTTCTGATGAAGCTTCCGGACTTTATTTTTGAGATCATGAATATTTTTCGCGAAATGCCAATGGTTATCTTTTACAAATCCCTGATCCCAGAGGCCCATGCGATGATTCTCGCCGCCGCCCATTTTAACTGCGCATTTCTCGATTTCACGCCACAACGGAACAGTTTTACGCGTGTCGTAGATTTTCGCTTTTGTTCCCTTTGTTCTTGATACAAATTGATGAGTTTCAGTCGCGATTCCGGATAAATGCGAGATAAAATTAAGCGCGGTACGTTCCGCGTGTAAAATAGATGAGACAGAGCCTTTTATTTCGCACACTTTCTTGCCGCGCGTGAACTTTGCGCCATCCTTCACAAACCAGCGCAAATTGATTTTTTTGTTCACTGCCCGAAATACTTCATCGAATACCGCTCGTCCGGCTAAAACACCGCTTCCCTTTGCAATCAATGCTGCTTTTCCCGAAATTTTTGACGAAACGAAAACTTTTGTAGTCACATCTCCGGAACCAATATCTTCGCGGAGCGCTTCTCGTATAAGTTTCTTTGTTTTGGATGAAAGCATGAGGAAGTTTTATTGACCCGTCAGAATTGCCAGATTTTCTTCGTAGGCTTTAAGTTCTTTTGCCGCGTTTTCTTTCTTCTGCTTTTCTTCTTCCACTACTTCTTCCGGCGCGCGGGCGACAAAACTTTCGTTTGAAAGTTTCTTCTCGATGGAATCGATATAGCGTGTAAGTTCGTCTATTTTCTTTCGCGTCTTGGTTTCAGCAACTTTTAAATCATCCTGCTTAATACCCGTGACAAAAATCTCCATGCCGGAAGACGCCCGGCCGACCATGCCGGGTACTTTGGTGATTTGCGGCACACAATTGAACTCGGCAACCCGCGTCAGCCGCTTCACCGATAATTCAAGATTTTGAAGCAGCGTTAAAATTTCGCCGGATTCCGAAACCGCTGTCACGCAGGTTGATTTCTCTGTCGCGATTCCGAGAAGCGCCTGAAGGTCTCGGATGCTCGAGACTGCTTCCTGGAACAACGCAAACTTTTCGGACTCTTCTTTAAATACAAATGATTTTGATACGGTTGGCCAATCGGCAATCATGATGGATGGTTTCTCAAAAAGCGGATCCTGAATTTGCGTTTTGAGTTTTTGCCAAATTTCCTCAGTCACAAACGGCATGAAGGGATGCAGCAGCCTGAGAGAATTTTCCAAAACATGCACCAAAACTGAACGGGTGGTTTCGGCGCGCGCTTCGCCCTCATCACCCATAAATGCGGGTTTCGCGAGCTCCAGATACCAATCGCAGAAAGAATGCCAGAAAAAGTGATAGACGGTGGAAGCCGCATCGTTGAAGCGGAATTGCTCAATCATTTTCGTCATCTCTTCAATCGTTTTTTGAAGTTCCGTCAATATCCAGCGATCCGTGATGGACAATGCTTCCGGATTAATCCTGATTTCCTTTAAATGCATCACGTTCGTCAGCACGAAACGTGAGGCGTTCCAGATTTTATTCGTGAAATTACGCCCGAGTTCAAATTTTTCTTTGGATAAATAAGCGTCCTGCCCGCTTGCTGTCAGCATGATCACGGAAAACCGCAGCGCATCGGCGCCGATATCATCGATGACGGTCAAGGGATCAATCGCGTTACCAAGCGATTTGGACATTTTCTGGCCTGAATCCGTACGGACCGTGCCGTGAATGTAAATTCGGGAAAACGGCTCTTTCCCCATGAAAAAGAGTCCCGCCATGATCATGCGCGCCACCCAGAAAAAAATAATTTCAGGCGCCGTCACCAAAACTGAGGTTGGATAAAAATATTTGAGGTCTTTCGTTTTCTCAGGCCAACCAAGTGTCGAAAATGGCCACAGCCACGAGGAAAACCAGGTATCGAGAACGTCCGGGTCGCGCTTTAACTTTGATGAGCCGCATTCGGGACAAAGCTTGGGATCTTCGCGCGTCACAATGGGCTTCTTACATTTATTTTCACAATACCAAACCGGAATCTGATGGCCCCACCAAATCTGGCGTGAAATGCACCAGTCACGTATATTTTCAAGCCAGCCGAGATATACTTTGTTCCAGCGTTCCGGGAAAAACTGTGTCTTGCCTTCCTTGTAAACACGGATGGCTTTTTCGGCAAGCGGCTTCATTCTGACAAACCACTGCTTTGATAAATAAGGCTCCACCACCGTATCGCAGCGGTAACAATGGCCGACGGCGTGCTTGTGCGAAACGCGCTTCGCGAAAAGCCCGAGCGCTTCCAAATCGTGAACAATTTTCTTGCGCGCTTCAAAACGGTCTAAATTTTTGTAGGGCCCGCCCGCCTCATTCACAGTTCCGTTCGGATTAAGAATATTAATAATTTGAATCTCTGGATGGCGTGATTGAAACTGAAAGTCATTCGGATCATGTGCCGGTGTAATCTTCACAATACCGGTGCCGAAATCCATATCGACAAATTCATCCGCGATCACGGGAATTTTACGCTCAAGGAGCGGTAGGATGACGGTTTTTCCGATCAAATGTTTGTAGCGCTCGTCATTGGGATTCACTGCAACCGCCGTATCACCGAGCATCGTTTCAGGACGGGTGGTGGCTACTACTAAATGTTCTTTGAGGTTGTCCGCAAGCGGGTATTGAATGTGATAAAGCGCGCCCTCGGTTTCTTTGTGCGCAGCTTCCTCATCAGAAAGCGCCGTTTGGCAGCGCGGGCACCAATTGATAATGTAGTCGCCTTGATAGATCAGGTCTTTTTCATAGAGTGCGACAAACGATTCACGGACCGCACGCGAAAGACCTTCATCCATTGTAAAGCGCTCACGCGACCAATCACACGAAGCGCCGAGGCGGCGGAGCTGCTTCACGATGGTGGAGCCGTGATCTTCTTTCCATTTCCAGACTTCTTCTATGAATTTATCACGGCCGAGTGAGTGACGGCTCTTATTTTCTTTCGCGAGTTTCTTTTCCACCACATTTTGCGTCGCGATTCCGGCATGATCAACACCAGGCACCCAAAGTGAGGATTTTTGGCGCATGCGTTCAAAACGGATCAAAATATCCTGGATAGAGTTATTGAGCGCGTGACCCATGTGCAAAATGCCGGTCACATTGGGCGGCGGAATCACGATCGTGAAACGCTCTTCAGGCGGTAAATCATCTTCAATTTTGGGCGTGAAAAACCCGGACGATTCCCAGGCGGTGTACCACTTGGATTCCACGTCCTTGGGCTTATATTGTGAAGGTAAATCCATATTTTTCAGCGATAAGCGATAAGCGTTAAGTGATAAGTGTTAAGTATTAGTTTAACTTCAAATGTTGAGCAATCCACATTTTGATTAATGCCGTTCTTGTCACACCAATTCTATTGGCTTCTAAATCGATACGGTTCAAAACTGGTTTCGGAATGTCAATGTTGATTCGTTGTGACGGTATATGGATTTGAACACTATCCATATCCAACATAGCCGATACGTCACCCTTTTCGAACTGTTCGTCAAACTGTTTTGCAGTTACTTTAGTTTGCGTTTTTTTCGATGTAGTCATGATAAATCTTTTCCTCCTCTTTTCTGCTCCTTCGGCACGATATCAAGCGAATCACTTCACCGCGCCTTGTGAAAATGCACGAGAAACATTTCCCTTCAAGCTGTCCTATTAATAGAAATCTGGGCTCATCAACGGTTTTTGCTTCAATCTCAACATAATCACCTTCCCACAACCTTTTCGCCTTTTCGAAGTCAATTCCATGTTTTTGCTGATTGGCGACCGATTTATGCTGATTATACTCAAATTCCATACTATAAATATACTATTTTGATACTAATTTGCAACTATTTTGACTCATTTTAGGTGTAAAATTGATTGAAACAAGCATGATCTGATCGGGCAAGTAATGCTTATTTCCCATTAAACAGCTTGCCCAAATTGGCTAGAAATATAGCTATTAAATTATTGAAATTAATGGTGTCAATCCAAAAACCAAGGTTTAAACAAATAAAAGCAGACATAGGGTAGAAAAATATTTGCCCTGGTTGATTTTTTAAATTCACTAAACCAAAAATTAAAAAAGAGTTTGCAATCAGAAACATAGGATAAAAATAGATATACGAGGGAAAAGGGCTTTGAACATCCGCTGTTTTTCGGCGGCAATCCGACACTGCAGCTCCACTAAAACCAATCATGCTCCAACCAAAACACCACATTAGACGAAAACGCAATCCTGTTTCGATTTGATGCGGGAACCAATGCGTTAGAGATAAATCTCGATTTAAGCAATCCAGAACTATAAATATTCCACTGATGGCATAAATTATACCGTAACAGAGTTTTTCCCATCGATTCTTAAGATCTGTATCAAAATCTTTAACACCACAAAACGTTAACCATTTTTGAGTCCATTTTTTAGGACAAACAATAAAAAAGGCACAAATTATAAAAAGGAATCCTATTCTATATAACGATGAATGAAATAAAATTTCTGGAAGAAAAATTAATGACGGTAAGAGCAAAGCGAAAAAAAACTTAAGACGGTCCTTGGGGTTCATGGACTAGCTTTTGAGCAATTTATATTCGATGGCTTCGACTAAGGCCTGCCAGCTGGCTTCGATCACGTTTTCAGAAACACCGACGGTGCACCAAGTTCCCTTTTCATCCTGGAATTCAATGAAAACGCGCACTTTCGCGGCCGTACCGGCTTCGGAATTCACAACGCGGACTTTATAATCCGTCAGGTGAATTTTCTCGACAACCGGATAAAATTTTACAAGCGCTTTTCGGAGTGCGTTATCGAGTGCGTTCACCGGTCCGTCACCTTGCGCAACCGTATGTTCGACCTCATCGCCCACTTTGATTTCAACGGTCGCTTCGGAAGTCGGCTGCCCGTCTCCGATTTTTTCATCCAGCACACGAACCTTTTGCACCGTAAAAAGCTGTTTGTATTTTCCCGTTTCTTTTTTGATCAATAACTCAAAACTCGCTTCCGCGGCTTCAAATTGATAGCCCTGGTTTTCTAAAGTCTGGATTTTATCTAAAATCGCACGTGTCGCCGGAGTGTCTTTGGTAAGGCCCAGATGCATTTCGGCTGATTTGGCGAGCACATTAGATTTACCGCTGAGTTCTGAAACCAAGAAGCGCGTATGATTGCCGACAGCTTCAGGATTGATGTGTTCATAGGTTTTCCGGTTTTTCATCATCGCATTCACGTGAACGCCGCCTTTGTGCGCAAACGCGGACCTTCCGGTAAACGGCTGGCTACCGCGTACCGGCATGTTGCAGACTTCAGAAACAAAATGCGAAAGATCCGTAAGTCCTTTTAATTTTTTAGCGCTAAGCACTGTGTAACCATGCTTCAGCTGTAACAACGGAATGATGGTCGTTAAATTGGCGTTTCCGCAACGTTCCCCATATCCATTGATCGTTCCCTGCACTTGAACAGCGCCGTGCTGTATCGCGGTCACAGAATTCGCGGCAGCCATTCCGTCATCATTGTGAACGTGAATGCCGAGCGGCGTTTTGATAGTCTTTCGAACACGCTTGACCGCAATCGCCACTTCGTGCGGAATGGATCCGCCATTCGTGTCGCACAAACAGATCAAATCAGCGCCTGCTTTCGCGGCTGCTTTGATGGTTTCAAGGCAATACGCCTGATTTTCTTTAAAGCCGTCAAAGAAATGTTCGGCATCATAGATCACAAATTTCTTCTTGGATTTTAAGTATGCAACGCTGTCGCCGATCATCGCTAAATTTTCTTTGAGAGAAGTTTTGAAGACTTCACGGACATGAAAATCCCAGCTTTTCCCAAAAATTGTGATCACTTTCGTCTCAGCATCAAGCAATAATTTAATTTGATCGTCAGCGGAAACTTTTACATTGGCGCGGCGCGTAGAGCCGAAAGCGACTATTTTCGCATGCTTCAATTTTAGTTTTTTAGCCTCTTTAAAAAACGCCATGTCTTTGGGGTTCGACCCCGGCCATCCGCCTTCGATAAAATCAATTCCGAAAGCGTCAAAACGTTTTGCAAGCACCAGCTTATCATGCAAAGACAGGCTCACGCCCTCGCCTTGTGTCCCGTCTCTTAAAGTTGTGTCGTAGATTTGTATTCTTTTCATGATTTATTTGTCATTGCGAGGCTCGTTATTTTGTGCCGAAGCAATCTAAAATCGTAGATTGCCTCAACACCGATTACATGTTTCGCAATGACGGCTCTCGCCTTTATTTTTTCTTCCCCAATCCAAACGCCTGATGAAGCGCTTTGAGCGCTTCTTTTCCTTTGTTTGCCTGAACCACCGCGGAAATCCGGATTTCAGAAGTGGAAATCATGTCAATGTTGATCCGTTTTTTCGCAAGCGCGTCAAACATTTTGGACGCGATACCGGAATGCGAACGCATGCCGACACCCACCGCACTAACCTTCGCGACTTTCTCATCACAAACCACTTTGGCTGCCTTCACAACATGGGCCGCTTTTTGTACAGCGCGCAGGGCCGTCTTCAGCTCTGACTTAACGACCGTGAAAGAAATATCGGTTGATTTGGTTTGCGTCTTATTTTGGATGATGATGTCGATATTAATTTTCTCATCCGCCAGGATTTTAAAAATCCGGGCCGCAACACCGGGTTGATCAGGAACTTTAAACATCGTGATTTTTGCCTGATTTTCATCGAGCGCAACGCCCGTCACTGAAACATCTTCCATTGCCTTGGTCTCCTTTGTAATTAAGGTTCCTTCGATTTTATAATTAAGACTTGAACGCACCACAATCGGTACATTAAATTTCTTTCCGACTTCAATCGAACGCGACTGCATGACCTGCGCGCCAAGCGAAGCAAGCTCGAGAATTTCATCGTAGCTCGCGACATGCATTTTGCGCGCGTCCTTGACGAGGCGCGGATCGGCTGAATAGATACCGTCCACATCCGTATAAATTTCACAGCGTTTTGCCTTCAAAGCTTTCGCGAGCGCTACTGCCGTTAAATCCGAGCCGCCGCGGCCGAGCGTTGTAATTTCTTCCGAAACGGTTTTACCCTGAAACCCGGCAACAATCACAATATTGCCTGAACGGAGCGCTTCTTCAATGCGCTTGGTGTTGATATCTAAAATTTTTGCCTTTGTGTGCGACTTGTCCGTAATGATGCCGACCTGGGGCCCTGTGAAAGAAATCGCTTTCTCGCCTAAGCGATGAATCGCCATTGCCAAAATCGCGACTGAAATTTGCTCTCCGGTCGCAAGCAGCATATCAATTTCACGTTCCTGCGGGTCCGGATTAATATCATGCGCAAGTTCTAACAATTTATCAGTTGAATCGCCGATCGCCGAAACTACAACAACTAATTGGTTGCCTTTGCGCTTTGTTTCAACAACCCGTTTGGCTACATTTTGAATCCGTTTTGCATTGCCAACTGAACTTCCGCCAAATTTTTGTACGATGAGAGACATGATTTTCTAACACATTCCGTCATTGCGAGGCTCGCCACTCTGTGCCGAAGCAACCCCTGTATTGAGATTGCTTCAACATCTATTAACGCGTTTCGCAATGACAGTGAACGCTACTCCTTTCCCGTTAAAAAATAATTCATTAATTTATACCCGTCTTTAAAACGCAAATTGGAAAGCCGTGACGAAGCTTCTGAAAATTTTTCGATTTCATCAGGCACTACATTTTTTCCGGCCACGATAAACGGCACAGAATCTTTTAAGTGCGATTTTGTTTTCCATGAAGTCGATAGAAGCGGCGCAATTAAAATCCGCGCTTCTTTAAATTCTTCGTAATATTCTCTCGCGGCACCTAAAATATAATAATCGATTGCTTCCAGAGATAGAATTTTCTGCTTTAAATTTCCCTGATGTGCCGCATCATCGCAGGCGCGCACATGGACACAGACAAAATCCTTTTCATTCAAAACTTCCTTCATCGCAGCCGCTTTTGCCTCAAAGCTCGTATCGGCTTTTCCGGTCGATCCGGGGACATCCACCACCGTCAGGCCGATTAAACGCCCGAGCCCTTTCATATAATCAACAGCAGAAATCACGGCACCCGTTACACTGTGAGCCTCTGTGATTTTTGTAAGATCGGGCCGTGAGCCCTGTCCCCAAAGCCAAATCATGTTGGCCGGATTTTCCTGCAGGTCAATCCGGACCTGATTGATTTCATGTTTCTCTAAAAGCGACTTCGCGTCAAACATCAGCTTCTTAATCAGCTCGGCGCCGTTTCCAACCGGTAAATGAGTTTCTATTTTCCTGCCCAAAATCCGCTCGGGCGCGGCGCAATTTGCGGAAAGCGACTCATAGCCTTTCGCGTCTTTAATCACCGCAATATGGCGATATCCCGTACCGGCGAAAAATTTAACAAACTCGCTCGACATTTGCTTATTCAAAAAATTAACAAGTGCTTTGGATTCTTTGGTCGAGATTTCACCCGCCGTGCAATCCGCCATAACCCCCTGTGCTTCTGTTACAAAATTCATACGAAAAGCCACTTCATTCGGTTCAAGTTTAACTTCAAGATTTGCCGCTTCCAGGGCGCCAAGGCCTGCCGTTGATTTCTTCGGGTTGTAGCCAAAAAGCGAAAGCGCTGCCAAATAGGACGCCGGATCGCTTTTTTCTGAAAGCAATTGAACGCTCCCCACTTTTCCGCCTTTCGCGAAAAAATTAAAATTCGGAAGCTTGCTCATTTCAAGCGGTGTTTTATTATTCAGCTCTTCGCTCGGCAAATCACCGATTCCGTCCGGAATAATTAGAATGTATTTCATTTTTTATTCACCAGATCAATTAACTTGTTCACATCCGGTTCCACAACTTCGACCTTATCATCAAAACTCGTGGCGAAATCCGGATCCTTCAGGCCTGAGCCCGTAAGTGTGCAGACAATCCGGGTGCCAGATTTAAAATAATTGTTTTTCGCGAGTTTCACGACACCTGCAACTGACGCGGCGGATGCAGGCTCAACAAATACGCCTTCACGTTCCGCGACAAACCGGTACGCCCATGTCATTTCTTCATCTGTCACCGAATCAATCAAACCGCCTGACTCATCACGCGCCGCTGTAGCACCCTTCCAGCTTGCGGGATTTCCGATGCGGATCGCCGTTGCAATCGTTTCCGGTTTTTCGACAATTTTATTGAGTACAATCGGAGCGGAACCCGCTGCTTGAAAGCCAAGCATCTTAGGCAATTTTTCGGATCTTCCCACTTTTTTGTAATCTTTGTAACCTTGCCAATAGGCTGTGATATTGCCGGCATTGCCGACAGGAATCGCATGATAATCCGGCGCATCGCCCAAATCATCACAAATTTCATACGCGGCGGATTTTTGCCCTTCGATTCTGTACGGATTAATTGAATTCACAATCGTGATCGGATATTTTGTCGCGATTTCCTTTACCATCGTGAGCGCTTGATCAAAATTTCCTTTAATCATGATCACTTGAGAACCGTAACGATACGCCTGCATCAGCTTACCTTTCGCAATTTTGCCTTCCGGAATCAGTACCACGCATTTCAAACCGCAGCGTGATGCGTATGCCGCTGCTGATGCTGACGTATTTCCGGTAGACGCGCAGATGACGGCTTTAGCGCCCGCCTCCATCGCTTTCGACACCGCCATCGTCATGCCGCGATCCTTGAAAGAACCGGTCGGATTCAGGCCTTCGAATTTAAAATAAATCCGGACGTCTTTTAGTTTCAAATGAGACGGAAGCGCTTCCGACAAAATGAGCGGCGTGTTGCCTTCATTCAGAGAAATGATCGGTGTTTTGTCCGTGACAGACAAAAATTCCTGATAGCGCTCAATAATTCCGATTTTTTTGACCGCAAATTTTGACATTTGTTTCGTATCTCGTATCTGGTATCTCGTATCTCGTTAAACGTTCCCGAATTTTTGCGAGATACGCTTCACGATATACTAGATACGCTGTTATTTGAATTTAACTTTCAATTCGTAAGACTTGTGCTTTGCCGCGAATCGCGGAAAGTTTGTTAATGCTCTGCACCGCTTGGCGTAATTTATCTTCACGCGCGTTGTGCGTGAGCAAAATCAAAGGCACCACACTGCCCGCGCGCTGTTCTTTTTGAATCACATCCGAAATGCTGATGCTGTATTTTCCCAAAATCCGGGAAATGTTGGCTAAAACACCCGGCCGGTCCACCACGTGAAACCGCAAATAATAGCGCGACAAAATCGATGAAATTTTCATCACCTTATTCCAGCCGCGCGGAAAATACCCCCTCACCCCACCCTCTCCCTCAGGGAGAGGGATAAAGGGTGAGGGAGAACCGCTCCTGATTTTCGCAATCTTCACCAAATCACTGATGACAGCGCTTGCTGTCGGAGCCCGCCCTGCGCCGCGGCCGTGGAACAAAATGTCGCCCACTTCGTCGGCATGAATCAAAATCGCGTTAAACGAACCGTTCACATTGGACAAAAAATGTTTTTTCGGAAGCAAAGTCGGCTGTACGCGCGCTTCGATTCCGTCTTTGGCGGCTTTCGCAATTGCCAAGAGCTTAATCCGATAACCGAATTCATCCGCGAACGCGATGTCTTCATTTCGAATCTGCTCAATGCCTTCTACGTAAACATCATCAAATTTTACCATCTTACCGAACGCGAGACTCGCGAGCACCGTGATTTTATGCGCGGCGTCTGTTCCGTCAATATCGAGCTTCGGATTTGCCTCTGCAAAACCGAGCTTCTGCGCTTGTTTAAGCGCTTCGCTAAAATCAATTTTCTCGGAAGTCATCTGGCTTAAAATATAATTCGATGTTCCGTTGATAATCGAATGAATGGATTGAATTTTGTTCGCCACCAAATCTTCCCGGATACCCGCGATCACCGGAATGCCGCCGCCAACGCTTGCTTCAAAATAAATCTCGCGGCCATATTTCTCTGCCGCCCTGAAAATCTCGTTTCCCTTCTCAGCTAAAAGCGCTTTATTAGCGGTTACGACATCTTTGCCATTTTTGAAGGCTTCGATCACAAATTCAAAAGCCGGGTGAACGCCGCCGATCAGCTCGACAATCACATCAATCTCGGGATCCCGTAAAATTGAAGGAATATCTTGAGTGAGAAGCTTTTTTTGTTCGGAAATCTCGACGGATTTACCGCGATCGCCAATTCGGAGGATTTCCAGACAGACGCTTTCTCTTTCATAAATCAGTTTTTGCTTTTTACTGATTAATGAGTAGACGCCGCGCCCGATGTTTCCGAGGCCCAACAATCCTATCCTAAGTGTTTGCATAGATTCGGCTTATGGTGAAAAAGTAGAGTAGTATATCTTGCGAGGTAAAAAAAAGCAAGAAATGGCGTTTTGGTCAAAACCGTCATTGCGAGACGCGTTACAGATGTAGTCGAAGCAATCTAAGAGCCTGAGATTGCTTCGGCACAGATTTACGTACCTCGCAATGACGGTTTGTAGGAAATTACGCTGCCTGCATGACGAGCAGTTGGGCGTGGACTTCGTTGGTAATGGAGGCGCTCACACCGGCTATGGAGAGGAGTTCGGTAACATTTTGAGCGTATTTTACTTCAAAGTCTTTGTAGATATTCAGGAGGTGCTCACCCGGAGCCAAAATGGCTTTGATTTGGGTAATACCGGCTTTCTTTAATTTGGCTTCGGCTTGAGACCAGCCTCTCACAATATCGATCTGTTTATCAGGTGAGAGCTTGGCGTTAACCAAATCGATAACTTCTCTTGAGAAAGGCTCATCGCCAACCATGACAATCTTTTGATCGAGTGAATTCGCGATCCAAAAGAGAGCTTGGGCTAAGTTGTTTGAACTTGTGTCTCTGAGTGTTTTGCTCGAAATCGCGAGGCCGATTTCAGTATTAGAAAGATCTGAGAGCGAAAGACCTACCACGTCCGCTGCGGCTTCTTTTAATTCAAAAGAATTTAGATCTACTTCTGTCGCGTTGCCTTGTTTGATTAAAGTGATTAACTTGCCAAAAAGTTCATTCGCCAGCACGGCTGTGCTTAATGTGCCAAAGGCAGCGGTTTCGGAAGGCGTGGGAGCAGGTTTCGAACGTGTCCCCACATCCACAAATTTTTTCGCCACCATGTAAAAATCAAAAGCGCTGTTATCGGTTCCTTCCGATCTTTTTAAAATCAAATCAAATGAACTTCCCGAGAAAGATATTCCGACCTTAGATTCATCTTGCTCTGTCCAGTCAGGAATTCCTTTAATTTCACGAGCCACCACAACTTCAACCTGATCCGGCGTCGTGCCTTCGGGAAGAAACTTTGCATTTAAACTGGTTACCGAAATACGCAGCTCGGCCCTCTTCGCGGTGCTTTGAGGACTGAGCTGCGTTTGATTAATACTCATCTTAGAATTTTCAAGGCGCCTCAGCTCGGCCCGAGGTTCGGAAAGCGAGATAGAACCATCTGGATTTAAAACCAATTCTGCTCTAGCCTTTAAAAATAATTTGTCTGTTGCAGGGTGATTGGGACGGCCTGCAAATTTTCTGAGCGTGCTGATAGCGCGGGTAAGAGTCTTGCTCTTCAGTTCAGGTTTTAAATCCCGCTCGATCTCGAATTCATCAAAATGTTCCCGCGCTAATGCCAATACCCGGACCAAATTAGGAGAATCATAGGGATTCAAATCGCGGATTGAGCGGCTGAAATTTTTAACATGCTCAGGATCAACACGTTCTCGGACATTTTCTGTTGCAACATCCGGTTTTACCATATTTTCAGCATTCATAGCTTTGTCTATTTTCGCCAGAATTTCTGACGGCTGATCGTAATTTTGAATAATTCTTTTGCCGTCTTCTTCATTAATTTTCAGCAATTCCAAAACAGACTTTACAGCCTCCACTACGCCTTTCGTATATTCAAGGCGTTTGGATTGCATGGAAATTGCGTATTTGACCTGTAACTTAGCCGCCCTCTCAAGCATTTCAGGCAATTGGGAAATAAACTCCCTGGCTTTTTGAAGCTGACCCTCAGTAACTTCTTCGCCGGACAAATGGCTGGAAAAACGGTGCTTATAATCTTTCAGGATCACTGCACTCACTTTATTTGCAGCGCTGATGGTTGCTTGAAGATTATCAATCTCTGTTGCCCGGTTCTTTTTGCTATCACTTTCAAAATTTGCTTTTTGATCTTCAAATTCCTGGCTGGCAATCTGCACTTCTTTAACCGCAACTTTGAATGCCTCATCAATTTTTGCTTTCACTTTTTTAAGGCTTACGCCGGCACGTAATTCTGGCCTCGGAGAAATGCCGCGTGCTTTGAATAAAAGCTCGAGAATTCTTTCTTCCGCCGCGAGCGGCAATGGCTCATCTAAAATATCATCAAGGCCTAAGTCGGGCCACTCCAGTTCAGGCACCACTTTTTCAGTCGGGTTTCTGGCCTGATCCACAAAACCTTTTTCAATAAGTGTTCTGACAATTACAACCGAGAGGTTATACGGAACAAAATCTTCCTCAAAAAAATCATCCGGAATCTGGCTTTTGCCCAGCCAAAGCAAAATATCTTCTCCCAAAAGAATCCCAAAAATCGCGGTTGCCGACACACCCGCAAACACAGCACCCGCAAGCAACGAGCGCAATTCAGCGCGGAATGTTGGAGGAGGTATATCATCGGAGTCGATTGAACTTTCCGGACCATTGCCCCTTGATTTAGCTTTTAAAAACATGCTGTGCATCCAAGCCCTGATAATCAAGGTTAAAATGACAATATTGGCAATCCATAACCCAAACCAAATGACGCTTTTCTGGATCATTTGAACTGTAGAGTCTTTTGAATCCGGAAAAAAGTGTATCAGGAAAAAAACATCCAGGATTAAACCAGCTGCTATCCTGAGAATGGTTCCCTTATTTTGTAAAAATCCTGTTTTTGTTATTGCAAGCGGATGAAACCACATCTCTCCTATATTGTTGTGAATGATATATCCTAATTTTTTTCCGCCAATCATAACCAGTGTGCGGCCGGATTCATCTAAACCGTCATAAACCAACTCACTCTTCTTCCAGCCTTTGTACTTAGTCAGTGTTTTGCCCGATGCCGGTGCAAATTCGATTCTTGTGCCATCTCGTAAGATACGCCAATCTGAATAAACTTGCTGTTTTCTATGTGTCAATTCAATGTCATCGCTTGTGCGCAATTCAGATCGCGTGTGAATGCCAATTTCCGGAAATCGCAAGTTCCGGGACGCCATTTCATTTTCTTTCAGCAGAAACCGGTAAGAATGCCCCCTGCCTTCAAGCCTTACCATGCCCAGAGAACGATAAAACTGATCGGTGTGCGGGCGGGCTTTAATTGCCTCAAATGTTTCTTTTCCGGCGGCTTGCGCGATCCGGAAAGCCATCGACATCAGCGACGATCCAATGCCTTCATATTTTTTTCGATAATGATCTTCAACCTTAATCATGATTCTCTCGGGAATGAAACGTAACAATTCGCGATCCATCACGCCGCGAGATTGATCCAGGCCGAAATAAACAAACGCCGCCTGCTTGCCCCGATGAATAATTTCCAATTTATTAAAGCGTAAATCCGGCAAATTTGAACCTTGAGACAGAATGTCCTGTTTGTAGACAACCTGAAAAACCTCTCCGTCATCACTTTTGATTTCGGAAGGAATGAACTGGGATTGATTGATATTTACCTCAGAACCATTAAAATGTCTCAGCTCAGAGCGGCCCGAGAAACGGGCATTGCGCTCTTCGATTCTTTTCAAAATCAAATCAGCTTCCCCCTCCATCTCATCTGTGGTCTTACCTTTATCCTGATCTTCCCCGCTATAAAAACGGATAATTGCCTGTGAAGTTTCATCATCCCCTAACTCCTCATGCAGCTGGCCTAGCCTTTCATGCTCTCGTTCAATGTAAAATGACAGCCCTGCGGCGATGCGGTGATAATAATCATTTCTTTTTGAGTTCGCTTCGTTGAATTCTGCTGTGAGTTTCTCAATTTTCCGGACCGATTTCTCAATTTGATTCAATAAAATTTGAGTTTCGGTTTGACGCATTTGCCGAAGCAATTTTCGATAAGTCTCCATAAACCACGGTTCGTAACGGGTTGAGGCATCGCCGATGTTTCTGAGCTCAGCTCTCGGCGCGACTTCTTTCATCAGCACATTCATGCGGGCCATAACCCGAAGCGGGACGGGGCGTTTAGGATTATTTTCCCAACTTTCCAATGTAGATTGTGAAACCGGCCTGTCGGGATTGATCAGACGGCCCAATTCAACCTGCGTCCGGCCCAAGCGCTTGCGAAGCAGCTTCAGCCGCTTTCCGGATTTTATGCGGGCAAACGCTACGATTTCCTGCATTCTTTCGCGGGACGGCAGGCGAAACCCGCGCTCCCAATATGAAACCGCCAAACCGCTCGCAGGATTTCTTGGATCAGCCACAATGCCAAACGTACGCTTTCCAAATCCAAAAAATTCCCGGATGGTTTGAATGCGCTTCGCGGATTCTTTTTTTACAATCGCTCTCGTTTTAAAAATAACTTTTGGTGAAACTCTCCATACCCCGCGTGTCCATAAATTAACAGTTGATGAAGACACAGGTTTTTCAGGATTAATAAAGCGGCCGAATTCGGCGGTTGTCCAATCTGATAAAAATAGCGCTGTTGTTAATTCTTCCGAAAATCTGACGCGGATTAAATGTTCTATTTCCTTAAACATGCCGGTCGGTATCTGCATTTCTCCTTTTTCCATGCGTTCAATCGCTGACGGCGAAATAGGCTGTTTTAAATTGAGCAGCCTGCTCAACTCTCCGTGCGACAGGTTGAGCAATTTTTTCCGCATAAACTGAAGGCGGCGGCCTGATTTTTCTTTGAACAGCGTATCGGCTTTTCGCATGACCCATCCAGGCATCAGGCGGCGGCCCCTTTCCCATACCGACAAATTTGAAATCGGAATTGGTTTTCTCGGCCTCAAAAGTTTCCCGAACGCGCCGAGAGATAACCCCAGCTGGTTTCGTATGCTGCGTAATCGCCTGCTTGATTCTTCCTTTACTTTATTCACCGCCAAGTTCATTACATCAATTGAAACAAGCGAGTTTCCATCCTCCCATGATTTTATTCTTTTCGCGGCAACCAGCCGGTCCAGATTGAGAAACATTCCAAATTCTTTTTGGGTCATATTCATCAGATTTCTTAACACCATCAAACGCCGGCCTGCTTCTGCCGGGACCAGCGCCTGCGCCCTTGCTGCTACGTCAAGCGGAACAGCAAACCTATGTCTTTCCCAATCACTGATACTGGCTTCGGAGATCAGCTGTTGTTTGGAGCTTAGAAATTTTGCAAACTCCGCCTGGCTTAATCCAAGAACATTTCGAAAATATTTCAACGTATCCGCAAAATAAGGCGGCTGATCCTGTGTGCGGCGCAGCTCGGAGTTTGTTGATGCGGTTTCTATGCTTTTTTCCACGAAAGACCGCTTAATTTGAATTTTCCGCATCAAATCCCAGCTTCTTGTAAGCTCGGCTCGCATCGCGTTGAGCAGCATGCCAAGCCTCAAATTAATATCATTTAACTCATCAGTACTTAGCCGATTGACGGCATCGCGAAACGCCGGAAGTTTTGAAGTTTCAGCGTATTGATTCCGGTAATGCGTTTCTGTGTCCGCGATTAGCACTAAATTCGCGAGCTGAGAGTCTAACGATCTTAAAAATACAGATACTTTCGATTTGATGCGTTCTGCTTGAAGAACCTGCGCCAGTCTTTCCCGTTCAGCTGAGGCAGCTAACGCCCTCGTTTCTCCCGCAAATTGGCTGACTGTGTCGAAACGCTCTTTCAATTTTTGCAGAAGCCCGGGAAAATCTTCTTCCTGTTTTGCCTTAATTGTTTTAATTAAATCGGTTTTTCTTCGTTCGGCTGTTATCCGAAGTTCAGAACGAGAAGACTGGCTCAAGAGAAGATTCCGGGCCGCAAGCTGTTCTTTTATTTCATCCAAACTGATTGATCCAAAATTGGGCAAGCGCAACAGATCCGCTTCGGTTAATTTAAGAAGGTCAAAAATAGTTTCAACCTTGATTTGGCGCATTGCCGTCCGGGCTCTTGCAGAAATCCCGAGTGTTGCTACAGGTGTGTTCCGAAATTCTTGCAATGCTTCCGGTGAAATATCCGGATGTAATTCAAAACCTGAGGGAGCCTCGATTTCGGAAGCAGCAGACCTCTGAGCCAAGAAATTAATTGCGGCTTTAATTTCTTCTTTTGTAATATCATCCACATCCACACGGCTGCCGATAAAATTGAGCAGCCCAACTGTTAACTTGCCGCCTAAATGCTGCCGAAATTCTTCAAGCACATCCGTATAATCATCCGTGACTGCGGCGGAATCATAAATAGGAAGGCCTACCCGTTGAATGAGATTGATAACCCGGTCACGTGTTTCTTGATTGATGAGTCCGCGCTGCTCTGAAATTTGAGTGTCAATCGCCATGCCGATTCCGACTGCTTCGCCGTGAGAAAGCCGGTTATTTGTAATATTTTCAAGCCAGTGCGCCCACACATGGCCGAAAGCGAGCGGCCGTTCGAGTTTTTGCTCAAAAGGATCGTTGTTAATCTCGGTAAGATGAATCTCGATCGCGCGCCAAATCAGATCTTCCATCGTGCGAGAAAAAGTACGCTGCAGTAATTCCTGATAATACGCTTCGATTTGTTCAAAATACCTGCCGTCTCTCATGAGCGCGGCTTTGATCATTTCGGCAAAACCCTGGCTGATGACTCTGGTTCTCAGTGTGTATAGAAAAGTAGGGTCGACCAGAACCGCTTCGGGTGCCGACACCGTGCCCAAGAGATTTTTCCGGCCGTCCGAATTAATCCCATTTTTCATGCTGATACCGGCATCAACTTGCGAAAGAAGTGTCGTGGGAATCTTGATATGTGCCGCGCCGCGATGAAAAATATCAGCTGCGAAACTGCCCATGTCGAGCGTTGCGCCGCCGCCGACAATCACAAAAACAGATTTTCGGTCAAGCCCTGCCTGCCTTGCCCTGCGGATTATCTGGCGCACATACTTCATATTCATCTTCACCGTTTCACCGCCCGGCACCCTAAGAAAAACAGCGTTGATTTCTTTGTTGATCGCATTGCTCCACCGGACATAATCTTTGACCGCTTCCAACTGGCCTTTTCCGATTCCCCGATCAATAATAAATAAAGTTTTACGTCTGCCAATGAGGTCGGTGAGCTCGTGATTTCCTCGGCTGAAAATATTTCTGGCCATTGTCACCGGGTATGACAGACCGGGGCCGTACACGACATCAAATTTGCGTTCTGCGTGCAATTCGGAACGGCGCGCGAGCTCCAGGCGCGCCGCTTGTAATTTTTGCCATTCAACAAGATGTTTTCTCGCCATTTGCAAATGCTGGATAACTGTCAGAAGATCCGGCAGGAAAATCTGGTGATGTTTGTTCAAATCCATCAACCAGCTGACTGTTTCGTCAAAATCCTCAATAACCAAATCGACATCATCGTTGACAATTCCCCAGTCTTCACCGGTCAGCAGCGACACAAAATAATCCTCGCTCAAACGGGAAACGACACCGGCGCTTTTGATGATTAAGTCTTCGCTCAATGTTCCCAAATTAACGGCAAACTCAAAAAGATATTTGTTTTCGTCTTTAATAATCTCAGCCGGAATACTCAAGATCATTTCATACGCTTTTAAAATTTCACTGACAGTTTGCTGCATTTCCTGCTCACTTTTTTGAGCATGCTGATCTCCGCCATTGATCCTTTTTAATGTTTGGCCATCGGCAAGCCGGACATTAAATGACGCGAGACGATCGGTTTTTGAAACCAAACCGGAAACCGGCGGCGTAGATTTTTTTAATACGATATGGCCGTGAGCAGGTAAACCATCAGAAGCTTCAACATAATGAACAATGGCGTTCATATCGTCCATTGAAAAAGACCTGGGCAATTTACTCTGTGTACGTATGGCGTCAGCGATGCTGTCGAAATGGCCGCGAAAACCGAACAAGACTTTCTTAAAATCAATTTCACCGTTCATAAGCTGAGACGGCTCTACCTCAAACTCCAAAGCGCCGATGGAAAATTTTGTATCAGCCCTTAAAACACTTATATCTGTTTCTTCCTGCCTAAGCTCAGCCCTTGTCACTGATGAAGCGGAAGAAATTGAAGTATCGGACAGCCCGGCGTGGCGGCGAAGAATGGAAAAAGCCGGCTTAAGCCGGTGTGCCGCAAAATGCCCGAGAGTCCAGGCAACGCCAAAATGAAAAAGATAATACCCCCAGATCAAACCAAGATCCGCCAAATCCTGGAAATGCGCGCTGTTTTTATTTTCACTTTTAAAAACTGCGATCGTAAACCAGTCAATTGTCGTTCCAAAATAATAAGACCCGATCTGCTTTGAAATAAATCCCGCAAGCATCATGCTGGCGCCAACTGTCATGAAAAAAGACGCGCGCCTGAAAATAACGGCAGCAGCCAAATATCCGATTTGCCATGCAGCCGACGACATTAAAACCGAAAGCGGCCTGTCCAAAATAGTATGCGTGACGCGGCCCACAAAAATCCTGCCCTGTCCGCTTAGGGTAAGCCATACATCTTGAGTCAGCTGATGCGATCGGAAATACAGCCGGCGCAGATAATCCGGCAGCCAGGACGCCCAGCCATTTGTAAAACTCTCTACCATTCTTTCTTGTTTCTCCATTTTTTGAATAAACGATTCTGTTTGATCGTAGGTCAGCGGGAAAAAGGCGTGAAGTATTGTTTTCGCACCAAGGTCAACGAGCAGGATAAAACTGAAAATTAAAACCGGAGGAGAAAGAATTCGGCCGGCCAATTTTGATTTTGACCGGATCCATTTGGCGCCGTAAACATATAAAGAAACAAACCCGGCCACTCCCAATAAATACTGAATCGCTTGGCGCGGCAGAAAAAGGGCCCATCGCCAGATCTGCTGTTCATGATATTGCTCCCACGCAAGCGCAGGAAGAAGAAGGGCTGAAGCTAAGGATAAATAAAAAATCTGTTTTTGATCCCGGCTGCCTGACTTGATCCGGGGCAGGCCCGATGCGCGTATTGAACGATTGCCGCCGGCCTTTCTCAATTCAGCTCGGACTTCAGGAATTTTCAAGCCGTCCTTTACATTATTTTCCCGTTCGGCATCGTTCCAGAAATCAAGCGCGTAAATATCTTTTAAAAGTTGAAGCGCACGCCTGACCGGATGTTCTGAGCCTGATTCCACAAATCCCAGAATCGCAGTAAATGAATTAAGGCTTTTCTTCACATTTTCAGCCCGATTGAGAAACAGCTGCGCCGATCCGCTATCTAAGATTCTTTGCGCTTGCGGAGATTGCATCGAAAAAGTCAATTCTTCCAAAGCAAGAAAATCAAGAAATGCGGTGTACGCCAAATCCTCCCCTTCTTTTCCCTGCCTCCCGGCAAGCAGAGACTCCATTTGATCAATCAGGGCGGCGATTCGCACCGAATAAAATTGAACTAAGAATCCAAACTGAAGCGCATGCGCCCTGTCTTCCCCGATCGTTGAGTGATGCTGAAAAATTTCCGATAAGTGCGAATCCGGTTTAAGGATTGAATGAAGTAATATCTGGGCTTGCCGGCTGATAAACGGAAGAGCTTCGGGATCAAAACCGTTTTGTTTGGCGATTTGCTTTACATAAATATAAGTTTCGGCCTTCCGGATTTCTTCCCATTGATTTCTTTCCTCGCCAAATAATTTCCCATACGCGCTTCGGCCGATCCCGGCTTCCTGTAAAAGCTCGCGAAGCCTTTTTAAGATCAGCTGCTGTCTAAATTGGCCTGTTTGAATGACATCATAAAAGGCCGCCGCGTCATTTTGAGTCAGATCCGCGTCCGACATCACCAGCTCATTTAAAACCAATGAAACTGACCCTTCAGGCAATCGGCTAAAGCGAGTCGGTACTTTCCAAATCCATTCGCCCAGATAAGGCCCGACCGGCTCCCAATCATCCCGTTTAATTTCAGCTTCATAGACAAGCGGTTCCGGATCGCCGAGTATATAGATCATATAAAAATATCCTGCCGGAATTAAAACCTGGCGGTTCACTTCAACCGAAAAAAAAGCCAGCATATCGCCGTTTGGATCAGTTGCTTCCGAAGCAGTTAAGCGAGTCTGAAATGCAGGATTAATTTGTTTTGCAATCTTAATGCTTTCCCTCAAATCAGCGCTATCCCCATTTGCAAATTTTCTAGCCTCTCTTAGCAGAGATTCTTTTAAGCGGTTAGCGGTTTTAGAAGATGTGTCTTTCAAAGAAATCTGAAACTCGCCCGGCATTTGCGCGCGCAGCTCGGATTGAGCTGAGGACTCAGAGCGAGAAAATTGGAGAGAGGCTTCCCAGAAGACGTTTCCGCCCGGCGTTTCTTCTTTCGTTAAATCAGGATGGACGCTGTATCGATATTGATATTCTGGGGCTTCTGATTTAGTTCTCGTCTCAAATTGTTGGCCAATCGCTTCGGCTTGCCTTAGGAAATCAGCCTTCTCCTCCGGAGATAGAGCATTCCTTTGTGTGACAAATCGAAGTTTAACCATAATCGTTGTTGGATTATTGGCGCTACCTTCAAATCCCTCGATCATGTAATTGGCCTTCTCAAAACCGGCTTTTTTAATAACTTTTTCTAATTCCGTTCTAACAAAAATCCTGAGCTCGGATTTTAGTGTTGAAGCTGGCGGAAATAGATCGGGATAATATCGAGATAAATGGGCAAAGATTTCCTCCCGTAAATATTGAGGTAGAACAGAATTTTCAGAAACCTCAGTCACCATTTCATGGATCATTTGAGAATCAGTTTTTGGTTCATAAATCAAATTTTGCTCGCCGTAACCATGAGGATATTGTTTGTGCCACTGCCATGCTGTTTCAACAATCGTGTGCAGCGTGGAATTTTCCGGCTGCCAGCCCAGAACTCGGCGGATCTTGTCGATATTTGCAACAAACTGGCTTGGTCCGGCCAAGATTCCTTCCTTCATATGCGTCGGAATCGCGATTCCCGTCACTTGCCTTATTTCTTCAATTACTTTTCTCACAATGGAGCCCGTTCCGGAACCTACATTTAGAATTTGCGGAGATTCTTTCGAATCTTGTTTTAATAAATTTTCCAAGGCAAGTTCGGTTGCAATTGCCACATCCTTAACATGCACATAATCCCGGACGATGGCATCATTTGAAATGATGTCAAAAGCAGGTATCAGTCCCAGCGCAACCTGCAAAAGCATAGAAACAATCCGCACCTGAGGCTGGCGTGCTTCACCGCTTTTTCCTGAATGGCTTGCTCCCGCCACATTAAAATAACGGAGAATAAACGGTTGAATTTCTTTGTGCTGCCAATATTGGCCCAATACTTTCTCGGTTAAATATTTGGCCTCCGCGTAAGGGCTGGACGGATGAATATCATGATTTTCTCCGATACTGCCCGAATTGTAACTGTCATATACCATTGCCGTGGAAGGAAAAACGATTTTTTTGACTTTAAATTCGTCCATCACTTCCAGGAGCTGAATGGTCATTAAAAGATTTTGATAGTAGTATACAATTGGTTTTTGCTTTGACTCTCTTACGTCAATATTTCCGGCAAGATGGATAACAGCGTCAAATTTCTGGCTCCTAAAAATATTTCTGAGATTCTCAATGTCATTTAAATCTGCAACCATCAATTGAACGCCCAGCGGAACTGCCCCGCTAAAACCGGCGCTGAGATTATCCAAAACGGTTACTTGATAACCCCGTTCCAAAAGCCGCTGAATGACAAAACCACCGACATAACCGGCACCGCCTGTTACCAAAATATTGGCCTTTTGCACTTCTCCGCTTTGCCGCAGTTCGGACTTCACCTGAGACGAAGTCGAGGGGTTTTGAAGTCCGACAGTCTCCAAGCTGCCAACACGAGATAGCAGGTTGGGGACAGCTCGCCCGTCAAGTCGAGCGGACTTGAGGGCAGAGCGGTCGTTGAGCCGATTGGGCTCAATGACAGCTCCGATCCACATGCTTCGCAGTTCTGAGCGGCCGAAAATTCCAGCTGCCGCAAGATTTTCAAGAACGTAATGAATATCAGCTGAAGATCTAGGCGGATCTTTTCTGACATAAGTGACGGGAATATCAAAAATAGCAGAGTGGTTATTGCCAATTAACGCGATAATTTTTTTTCTGCCTTGATATTGTTTCAATGCTTCGAGAAATCTCCTGCGGCCAATTTGATTTCTCGCTTCAAGTTCAGCTTGCTTAACATGTTCCACAACATCCGCAAATTTTCTAATTGCATCTTCGGAATCAAGTTTAGACGCCGCGCTTTTGATCAAATTCAGATATTGATCTCTTGAATACCCATGAGTTAATTGCCTGGCTTTCGCCATAAATTCGATTCCGAAACTCGGAAGGCGTCCATATTCCTCAGCGATTCCAAAACCAAAAATCAGCTCGTCAAAAGTAGCGGCTTCCCTAACTTCGGGTTCCGTCAAATTTAATTTCTTTGCAATTTGCCGAACGACTTCGGCATCGCCGGTTGACGGAACAGGATCAAGCAAAGGTGGATTTCCCGCTTCCCGATACAATGCCCACATTGTTTTAAGGTCAACTAATTCTGAATTTCTTGCAATATCCTGGTTCGCTTCTTCGACTGCAAAAATCCAATCATCCGGATCATCAAGCACGTCTTTTGCCACAGCTGAAATTTCTTTTGCGGCCTGAGATGCCCCATGGGCCCCCGCAACAACTTCCAGATGGTAGCCTTCCCACTCTTTGGATACCCGTTTTGCGCCCAATATTTCAGATTTTGTCATCAAATTAGCAGGATTCGGATTGTTGGCAATGGCAACAATTTGTTGGTAACTTTCGCTTTTATTTTGATCATAAACTAATTTTCTAACCAGCCACCCTCCGAAAAATAGAATGCTTACGGTGGTGAACGCCAAAATTAAAATTTGTTTTCTTTTGACAAATGAAGGCGCTGTTGCCGGTGTTTGCTTGTTTGAAGATTTAGACCGACTCTTACTCCTTCTTGTCCGCAGCTCGGACCTCAAGCCCGATCGGCTTGAGTCCAGAGCAGTCGTCGAATCGGGTGGATTCGACGTCAGCTCTGAACGTCCTGCCGTGATTTTTCCCTGCGCGGCGATTTGGGTGCGGGCAATGGGAGAAAATAAACGATTGGCATTCAGGGAAGGATTTAAAGTAAACGGTTTGTCTTTGGAGAGAGTTTGGAGTGCGAGCGGAGCATCACCGCGCCAACCGCGCGGTGACGTTTGACCGAGCGCCCAATCGGCGCCTGACCGAACGTCGCCATAAGCAACGGTGCTGGTCAGAGAAAATGCGATAACAAGAATGAGACTGATGGATTTTAAAACGAAGAATTTTATCTTCAAGTCACTTGGCCCGCTTTCTTGAATCAAAGTAACCCTACGGTCGCTTGCGCTCCCTCAGGGCAAGACATCGAACTTTTAAGAGATTCGATGTCTTGAAATAGTACCATTTAAAACCTTTTATATCAAGTTTATGACCTAATATTGTTAAAATAAGGGGAAAATAAGGGAAATAACAGATAAAACTAACGCAGAAACGGAAAGAAAAAGATAAGTAATCCCTCGCCTGCTACTCAGGTTCGGGACGAGTCCTTGCAATTCACTTCAAAAGTTTTGCAAGGCTCAGCCATCATTGCCGATGGCTTCGACGGGACATTCTGTGATGGCTTGCTCGCAGCGCTCGCGCTCTTGGTCGTTCGCGGGCTGTTTGTGGACGTAACTGTAACCGCTTTTTTCATTGCGCTCAAAATTGGCGGGCGCTGTTTGGCGGCAAAGATCACAGTCAATACATTGCGTATCGACGTAAAACGGGCCTTCAACATTGCCTAGGTGTTTGTGCTCTTTATTGGCCATGTGTTTTTCGTCATTGCGAGGTACTTTGTTTGTCACCGAAGCAATCTACGTAGATTGCTTCGACACTAATTAACGAGTCTCGCAATGACGGTCGGGGTTATTTAGATTTCGGTGTTGTTAATTCCTTCGGGGATAAAATTTTATCGAGTTCTGCTTTGCTTAATAATTTTTTCTCGAGAATAATTTCACGCATTGTCTTGCCTGTTTTCACCGATTCTTTCACCACTTCCGCCGCCTTACTGTAACCGATATAAGGATTGAGCGCGGCCGCAATCCCATAACTTTCTTCCGCGTATTTTGAACAAACGTCTTTGTTTGCTGTAATGCCGTCAATACACATTTCCGCGAGAAGTGATGAAGCATTCTTTAGAATTTCAATTGATTGAAGCAAATTATGCATCACGGTCGGAATCATGACATTGAGTTCCAGCTGCCCGGCTTGCGTGGCCATCGAAATTGCGGTATCGTTTCCGACTACCTGGAAACAAACAATCGTGGTCATCTCAGGCATCACGGGATTGATTTTCCCGGGCATGATGGAAGAGCCCGGTTGACGCGCCGGCAAAATGATTTCATTGAAACCCGTTTTAGGGCCTGAACTCAAGAGCCTGAGATCATTACAAATTTGAATGAGAACGAGCGCGAGTGCCTTCAGTTCGCCAGAAACCGAACTAAAATCAGACGTGCTTTGCATTTTCTCAAAAAGATTTTTTGCGGAGCGGAATTTGAAACCCGTGATATCGCCAAGGTTTGCGACAAGGTCATTTCGATATTGAACCGTTGTATTGAGCCCTGTTCCAACGGCCGAACCGCCTATGCCAAGATCCAGCAAATAATCCGAAACTTGACGTATTCTATCAATACAATTCTGAACGTTGCCGGCGTAACCGCTGAATTCCTGTCCAAGCGTGATAGGCGCCGCGTCCTGCATGTGCGTACGGCCTGACTTCACAACATCCGAAAATTCTTTCGATTTTTTCTCGAGAGATTTCACTAATTTTCCGGCTGACGGATAAAATTCGCTGAGAAGTTTTGTCACCGCAATCCGAAGCGCCGCAGGTATTACGTCATTTGTGGACTGGCCCATGTTCACGTGGTCGTGTGAATGGACTTTTTTGTAATCACCTTTTTCATGGCCCAAAATTTCAAGCGCGCGGTTCGTAATGACTTCGTTCGTGTTCATGTGCTGTGAGACACCGGCGCCGGATTGGAATACGTCAACCGGAAATTCCTTTTGAAACTTCCCCGCCATGACTTCTTCAGATGCCTTCACAATGGCGTCGCCGATTTTCTTGTCGAGCGCGCCGCGTTTCATATTGGCGAGCGCCGCCGCTTTTTTGATGGCAGCAGCTGCCCAGGTAAAAACGGGATGAAACCGGAGGCCTGAAACAGGATAATTCTCAATGGCGCGCGCGGTTTCGGCGCCATAGTAAACTTCAGCGGGAACTTGAAATTCGCCTAAGGAATCTTTTTCGGTCCTGGTTTTGGATGGCATGTAGATTTTATGTTGAGTGCTCTGTCATTGCGAGGTGCTTTTTATGTTACCGAAGCAATCTACGTAAATTGCTTCGACACTGTCTGTGCCGCGTCTCGCAATGACATTTTTTCGGTTAAATAAATCTGTCGACTAATTTTTCAATATCGCCGGGCTTACCGTCTTGCGCGTGAGCCTGCAAATCGGCCATCCGTTTGTCGAATGTGGATGCTTCCCGTTTATAAAAAACACCGAGATAGGTATTTTCCTTATCTAACGATGTAGCAAATGCTTTCTGACGGTTGGCCGCGTCATAATCCGCCGGCAAATTCTTGATGCGCTGCGTAATAGGTTTATAGTTGTCATTAAATGTGGTGCAAGGGCTCAACACTTCGAGCAACGCAAAGCCTTTGTGCTCGATCCCTTGTTGAATAAGTTCCGCGAGTTCTTTTGGTTTTCCCGAATACCCGCGTGCCACAAAGGAAATGTTGTAAGCGATGGCCATCGCGATGGGGTTGAGGGCGTCTTCTATTTTACCGTAGGGCGTCGTGCCGCCTGAAAAATCCTCAGCGGTTGCGGAAGATTGGCCTTTGGTGAGGCCGTAAACTTCGTTGTCCATCACGATATAGCAAATGTCGGGATTTCGCCGAGCGGCATGCACAATGTGGCCGCCACCGATTGAGTAAGCGTCACCGTCGCCGCCGACGCCCAAAACTTCAATCTCGGGACGCGCAGCCTTGAGGCCGGTCGCCATCGGAAGCACGCGGCCGTGAACGCTGTGGAGCCCATACACATTCACATACGCCGGAAGCCGGCTTGAGCAGCCGATGCCGGAAACAATGGCCGCATTTTGCGGCTGTATTTGCATCGCCGCAAAGGCGCGATAAATACAAGTGAGCACACCAAAGTCCCCGCAGCCCGGGCACCACACAGGATGCACGTCGGTCTTGTAACTTTTGAGGTCAAATGCCGGTGACGGTGTTGGTTCAACCATTTTTATAGCTCCTTACTTCGACGTTTTAATGTACTGGCGCGTCACGCGCTCAATTTCACTCACGATTTCGATCGGCGAGAAAGGCAATCCCGAGATTTTATTAAACGGAATCACGTCGACTTGAAATCTCTCACGGATCAGGCGCGCGAACTGACCCAAATAATTGAGTTCGGGAACAATAATTTTTTTACAAGAACGGATGAACGCTTCCATCTCATGTACCGGAAGCGGATTAAGCACTCTTGGATGAAGTGCCCCGACTTTAAAACCCATGCTCGTCGCGGTTGTGACGGCTTCGCGGACAACACCTTCGGTCGAACCCCAGCTGATGATACCGACATCCGGTTTGTCCGAGCCGTAATGCCGGATAAGTTCAGCGCCTTTTAACACCAAATCCAATTTTTGATAACGTTTTTCTTGCATCGTTAAATGGTTCTTCTGATCCCAATTGGGCGATCCTTCTTCACCATGTTCAAGGCCGGTCGCCGTATAAATACTGCCGCGCTCGCCGGGGATTGCCATCGGTGAAACGCCGGTGGTTGTCAGCTTGTAACGTTTGTAGGCTTGAAGCTCTTCTTCGGACGGTTTCCGGCGTTCTTCGATTAAAACCGAGGTCAAATCGGGACGCGGAATCGTGGAAGTACGCTGCGCGAGCGACTGATCGGAAAGCACAATAACGGGACACTGGCACCGGACCGCGTAATTAAACGCGCGAATAATGCCATAGAAAGAATCCTGGACGCTGGTGAGCGCCATCACGATGCGCGGCGCTTCGCCGTGGCCGCCGTAAAGCGCCTGATACAAGTCGCTTTGTTCAGTTTTCGTAGGCATGCCCGTGCTCGGGCCCGCGCGTTGGACATCGACAATGACGCACGGAATTTCGGCCATGCTGGCCAATCCCAAAAGCTCCGTCATCAATGAAAAACCGGGGCCTGAAGTCGCCGTCATTGCCTTGACGCCACCATAGCCCGCTCCAAGCACCATTGAAAGCGCCGCGATTTCATCTTCTGCCTGGATGAGCGCGCCGCCAAAACGCGGCATTTCTTTCGAGAGCCATTCCATAATATCCGTCGCCGGTGTAATAGGATAGCCGGCATAAAAACGGCAGCCAGCGACGAGGGCGCCAAGCGCAAGCGCCTGGTTGCCTGAGATCACCATCCGGTTGTTTGTGTCTTTGCGACCAACGGCGTAGGGATCTTTCTTCTCGACGTGCTGCTCAACATATTTGTAACCATGCTCAAGCGCCCTGACGTTTAAATTGACAATCGCTTCACCCTTCTTCACGAACCGCTTTGAAATCATGCTGACCAGTTTCTCAAGAGGAAAATTGAACAATTTTGCAAGAATACCAAGGAAAATAATGTTTTTGGTGAGGTAGCTGTTGAGTTCTTTGCGTGCCATATCGGAAACCGGAATCGCGTATTGAATTTCAGGAACGCCTTCTTTGGGTTTGCAGGAGCTTGAATCATAAACAAGCACGCCGCCTTGTTTGCGGATAGAATCAGCATGAAGATCGTACGCTTCCTGATTAAAACAAACGAGCACATCGACGGCATCGCCCTTTGAAAACAAAATCTCACGGCCAACGCGGAGTTGATACATACAGGGACCGCCTTTGATTTCGGCGGGATAGGTGCGGAATGTAAAAATCTCAAGGCCTGCTTGCGAAGCGGATTGCGTCAGAATATCGCTGCAGCTGATAACACCCTCACCGCCTTCTCCGGCCAATCTAAAAATAACGCTGTCTTCCATCATTAATCCTCAATATGAAAATCGCCGGGCCTTACATCCAACGGCTGGCGATACATAAAACCTTTTCCGATTTCGTGCCAATGATTGATTTTGTGCTCATCCAGTTTCCAGCACAAATAAACCACTTTTCCGTCCATGACTGAATAAAAATCCACGAGGCCCATTTCAAGGTCCTTCAGCAGGCATCCGAAAGACTGAATTTTATCGATAATTTCGTAAAAATCAGTGACAATATCCTGATGTTTCTTGACGAGTGAATCGACTTCTTTTTTGGATTTTGGATTATCTGTTCCGCCCACAATTTCGAGGGCATCAATCTGCGCCTCGACATGAACAGCTTGGTCTTGTTTTTCCTTTAACTGATGGATAAGCTCTCTTAAAACGGGGATTAACTGATTGGCTTCTTCAATAGAAAATACCTTTAACTCATTATCCATTAACACCTCAGAAAAGCCCTTTTTAGGATATCCCACCAATATATAAGAAGACTAAAAAGCTGTTTCAAATATACCGCAACCGGCCCAGCCAATCAAGAAATTTGTTGTGTAACCTCTTTATACAATTGAGTTTTCCGAAGATTTTAAGAACTATAAACGAGCCGGCCTCCAAGATCGCCTGCCACCGAAACCAAAATGATTCCCAAGAGCGCGCTGAAAATCAGAGTTGGTTTATAATTACTTTTTATGGGGTTTGCTTTAAGCCAATAAAATCCCCGGGTGCTGTAAATGACAAACACGCAAACTGCTGCCACAAAATGATTCCGGATGGGCGGTGAAATTTCACCGGCATCCAAATAACCCGTGATCATCGCTGCAATCATCATCACATAACCTGCTTTAAATGAGAGAAATGCAAATTTTTTATAGGAATCGTCTTTCCTGAAATGCCAAAGACATAACAGAAAAAATTCGAAGAAATAAAACGCGATCGGAAAATGCACCAACATCGGATGAAAATGAAACTGTTCCATAAGAATCCTTTCCTCAAGCAATGCAGAATTTTAGTGATTGTGTGAATGATCATGCTCCGCTACTTCAGCTTCAGCATCCTGATCCAGCATCGCAATAAATTTCTCGGGATTTTTGTTAAATTTATCGGCGCACATTTTGCAGCAAAGACCGTAACGTTTACCTTCATACTCAACAAAATTCTTTCCCGAAACCTTATCGCCGCTGACCGGGCACATTTTGTTGCCAACTTCTACTATCGCTTGCGCTTTACCCATTTCGGCTGACAAAAGTATCGGTGACAAAAATAATGGAAAAACAAAACTTGCTATAAAAAATATTGCCTTCATTTTAAGATCCTCCTTTTAATTAATGGCAAGAACAGTGATCGCCCTTGCAATTACATGGATGCGGCGGATTTTCCGCCAGTTCGGTTCTATAATTATGGACCGCATCGATTGTACTTTTTAAAGATTCCGCCAATACCGAAAGACTTGCAGCTTGGGCGCCCAATTTTCTGCCTGTATTTTGAATATATTCAAGCAGCGCAAATTTTGCGCATTCGTCACAAGATGGAAGTTCTTTTAATGCCTGCTCAAAATGTTTAGCGGCGCTAACAACATTCTCCAATTGACTGCGCAAATCATGCAAGCCGACACGTTTCCATATGCGATTTGAATCAAATAAGATTGTTTCAACCATATTGCACCTCTCTTTCATATTTCGTCATTGCGAGCCGTGTTCAAGGCAGTGGCGCGGCAATCTCAGATCAGGGATTGCTTCGGCATCGTTTTGAAAGCGCCTCGTGATGACAGTTCCTGTGACTTCCAAACCGCGTAAACCGCAGGATACACCAAAAGTTCCAAAATAAATGACGTGAAAAGCCCGCCAATCATTGGCGCCGCGATTCGTTTCATCACGTCAGAGCCCGCGCCCATCGCCCACATAATCGGAATTAAGCCCATAAACGAAGTGACAACCGTCATCATCTTGGGCCGCACACGCTTGACCGCTCCGTGAACGACGGCCTCATCGAGCTCTTGCTCGGTATTCATTTTTCCCTTCTTAACCGCATCCTCGTATGACAAATCCAAAAAGAGCAGCATGAAAACACCGGTTTCCGCGTCAAGCCCCATCAGTGCGATCATCCCCACCCAGACTGCAATTGAAATATTGTAGCCCAAGATCCAAAGAAGCCACACGGCGCCAATCAGCGAAAAAGGAACGGCTAAGAGCACGATTCCTGTTTTCACCCAGGATTTTGTGTTGATATAAAGCAAGAAACAAATAATAAACAGCGTGAGCGGAATTACGATTTTTAAACGCTCTCTGACCCGAATCATATTTTCATATTGTCCGCTCCACAGCAAAGTGTAGCCGGGCTCAAGCTTTAATTCCTTCGCAACAATTTGCTTGGCTTCGGTCACGTAACTTCCGATATCGCGGCCTGACATATCCACATAAACATACCCGGCAAGCAAACCATTTTCATTTCGAATCATCGCAGGCCCCGTATTGAGCCGGATATCCGCAAGCTGCGCGAGTGGCACATGTTGGCCTGTAGGCGTCGGCACTAAAACACGCTTTAATTTTTCAATATCATCACGAAATTCGCGTGAATAGCGGACATTCACCGGATATCGCTCGCGGCCTTCGATTGTCGTTGTGATATTTTCACCGCCGATTGCCGACATAATCACGAGCTGTACATCATCCACTGAAAGGCCGTAGCGCGCGAGCTCTTCACGCTTCAAATCAAAATCAACAAAATAGCCGCCCGCCACACGTTCGGCATAAATACTGCGCGTACCCGGAACATTTTTCAGGATCATTTCAAGGTGCGTTCCGATTTCTTCAATCTTTTTAATGTCAGATCCTAAAACCTTAATCCCGATCGGAGTCCGGACGCCGGTTGTAAGCATGTCGATCCGATTTTTGATCGGCATGGTCCATGCGTTTGTTGTTCCCGGAATTTTGAGCGCTTGGTCCATTAAATCTACCAACTCTTCATGAGAAATACGCTCGGGCCAAACACTTTGAAACGGCCATTTCATATAAATCGGAAGCAGCGAATACCATCTCTTTTTTGGCCGCCACTCGCGCTCGGGCTTGAGCAAGACAACTGTTTCCATCATCGAAAATGGCGCCGGATCCGTCGAGCTTTCAATCCGGCCGGATTTTCCAAATACGCGCTCCACTTCCGGGAAACTTTTTAGAATTTGGTCTTGTTTTTGCAAAAGTTCCTGCGCTTGCCTCACAGAAATTCCCGGTAACGTCGTTGGCATATACAAAATACTGCCTTCCCACAGAGGCGGCATAAATTCGGATCCCAACTTGAAATAAATCGGAATAGTGGTAAGTACAAGCAGCAATGCTGCAATGATAGTTTTCTTACGATGCTTTAAGACAAAACGGCAGACGGGTTCATAAATTTTAAAAAGCACTTTGCTGACCGGATGCTTCTCTTCCGGATAATAAGTGCCGACAAAAAGTGTGGTCGCGATTTTTGAAAGTTTCGGTGATCTAAATTTAAACGGTTCCATGCGTGTAAACATCATCCGCAAAGCCGGATCGAGCGTAATCGCGAGAATGGCGGCAATGGCCATGACCAAATTTTTGGACCATGCGAGTGGTTTAAAAAGCCGCCCTTCCTGATCAACCAGCGTAAAAATCGGCATAAACGCAACTGCGATCACAAGCAGCGAAAAAAAGATGGAAGGGCCGACTTCCTTCAACGCTTGAAGGCGAACCGCGTGATAGTCACCTTTTCTGCCGCCCTCAATCCATTGTTCAAGCCGTTTGTACGCATTTTCCACTTCAACGATTGCGCCGTCCACCAAAACACCGATTGAAATTGCAATTCCGGAAAGTGACATGATGTTGGATGTCAGGTTCATGCCGTGAAGTAAAATAAATGAAAGTAAAACTGAAATCGGAATGGTAACAATCGGAATAACAGCCGATGGGAAATGCCAGAGAAAAATCATGATGACAATGCTGACAATAATCATTTCTTCAACCAATTGATGCTTGAGGGTTTCGATGGCGCGAAGAATTAAATCGGAACGATCATACAGCACCACCAATTCCACACCGGGCGGGAAAGACGCCTTTAATTCCTTAATCCTTTCTTTCACGCGCTTGATCACATTGAGCGCATTTTCACCCGAGCGCATGATCACAGTTCCGGTCACCACATCGCCCTGTCCATCGAGATCCGCAAGTCCGCGCCGGATTTCGGGGCCAATTGCAACCGTGCCAATATGCTTCACCAATATTGGCGTTCCTTTTTCATCTGTGCCGACAACAATATTCTCAAATTCTTCGATTGATTTTGCATAACCGCGGCTTCTTACCATGTATTCTGCGCCGGAAAATTCGAGAAGCCTGCCGCCCACTTCCTGATTTCCCTTTCGAATCGCCTCCACCACACGCGTAACCGGCATATCGTACGCAAGTAGACGGTTTGGATCGATTGTGACTTGATACTGCTTCACAAATCCGCCGAGCGATGCTACTTCGGCAACGCCCGGAACACTTTGTAAGTCGTAACGCATGAACCAGTCCTGAAAAGATCGCAATTCATGAAGATTATGCTGTCTTGTTTTATCCACCAGCGCATATTGATATACCCAACCCACGCCCGTTGCATCCGGACCGAGCTCAGTTTTAACGCCTTCTGGAAGCTTGGGGATAATTTTGCTTAAATATTCAAGCGTTCGGCTCCTCGCCCAATAAAGATCGGTTCCATCTTTGAAAATCACATACACATAAGAGAATCCGAAATCTGAAAATCCGCGGATCGCCTTCACATTCGGTGCGCCAAGCATTGCAGTCACGATCGGATAAGTAACCTGATCCTCAATAATGTCGGGGCTCCGGTCCCAGCGAGAATAAATAATAACTTGCGTATCCGACAAATCCGGAATCGCATCAAGCGGAATACGTTTGAGAGACCAAATTGCCGCTAAAATGGCGAACGCGACCAAAATCAGGATCACGAATTTATTGCGCGCGGAAAATTCGATGATCTTTTCGATCGGGCCGTCTTTTCTAATTTCCGGATTGGTATTAAGATCCATGTTGATGCCCTCCCGCTCCGCCAATCCCTTCAAGCGCTGAGGTCAAGCGGCTCTCGGAATCGATTAAAAAGTTTCCGCTCGTCACTGCCAAATCACCTTCTGCCAAACCACCTTTGATTTCGTAAAATCTATCTGTCTTAACACCAAGCGTGACTTCGCGCGGCTCAAAACGTCCGTCCGGCTTCGAGACAAACACAACATTTTTCTCGCCGGTCATAAAGACAGCTTCCTCCGGAACTGCAATCACTTCGCCCAAATCAATCTGCAAGATCGCGTTCACATACATTTGCGGCTTCAAAAATCCGTCGTGATTGTCAAGAATCGCGCGAATATTCACTGTGCGCGTCACAGGATCCAGCACAGTATCAATCGCGCGGATAATGCCTTCAAATTTCTGTCCCGGAACCGCAGGAAGCTCAACTTCCACTCGGTCGCCCTTTTTTACAAGCGGCATTTCGTATTCATAAATCGGCGCATAAAGCCACGCATGGCTGCCGGCTTCCGAGTACAGAAGCGCGCGATCCGCTTTGCCTGCAGTTTCCAGCTCTTGAATTAAATCATCGTTCAAACCCATCAATTTTAATTTAATTCTTGCAGAATCCACCAGTTTGGCAGCCTGATCTTTTATTTCTTGAATTGAACCGCTCTCTGCTTTCTTCGTGGACTCACGCGCCTGTACAAATTCTTCCTCGGCCTGATAAAGGTCCGGATCGTACGCAACGCGCCCGGAGGTGCGAATCGTTTTTGTCATTGATATTTTCTTGACGGGCTCAGTCTTAATGCCGACCAATTGTTGTCTCTCCGGATCCAATTTGACATTAGCGTAACCATTTGGAAGCAAATCTTTGATAATGACGCCTAAATCTTCGTTACAATGCGGACATTTCCCGAGGCGCGCCATCTCTTCCGTCATTGCCATCATACATTGGCCCATTTTGCATTTATGAAGCAGGCAGATTTCGCCCGGCTTCATGCTCATTAATTCTTTAAGCGTCATTTCGCGAGGCGCGTGCGAACTGTGAGATAGGTGCTCTTTCGCCGATTGGTCATCACCTTTTTTGACAAGATTCATATTACAAATCGGACAGCTCCCAGGCCTGTCTGACGTGTAAGTCGGATGCATCGGGCAATAGTAAGCCGCTTTTTTTGCCTGAGCATGTGTTGATTTATGAAACAGCGCGCCGGATCGATACACAAGCGCTCCGACCATCACGACAAAAATGGCTAAGAAAAAAACTTTCCAAAATTGAGTGTTTTTCATGACACCACCTCTTTATTTGTATCCGTATTGCGCACTAAATCAAGCCCGGTTGCACGCACCAGATCGGCATAACCTTTGAACATTTCAGAGATCAATTGAATTTGCGAAAGTTTAGCGTTCAAATAAACCCGCTCGCTATCGAGCAAGTTTAAAAAATCCGTTTTTTCGCCTTCGTAGCCCGCCTGATCGGCTGACAATGCCAGCTTTGCCTGCGGAATCACGGCGGTCTCGTAAAGCTCCAGATTCTCAGACGCAAGCATAAACCGGTGATAGGCGTCTTTTACTTCATAAAATGTTTTGTTTTTTGTGCTGAGCAATTTGGCTTCTGCCGCTTCTTCATTTTTTCCGGCTTCCTGAATCGCGGGAATGATCCTGTTTTGCCAAATGGGAATATTAAACCGCACCGGAAACATCCAGCTGTCTTTGCCGTCATTTTCGGACGTGGTTGATCCGGAACCGACACGCGTATATTGAAAACCGACGTTGAGATCCGGAATATTTTGAAGTTTTGCCAAAGTTTTTTCGCGCCCGCTCTTAGACACCATCGCTTGCATCTCTTTAATTTCCTGGCGATTTTGGACCGCAAGATTGACAAGTTCTACGAGCGACTGATTAAGCTTCGGCCGTTCGGGCATTGCCGCGCTGCCAAGCTCGGTCATGGGATCGTTATCGAGAAGCGAATTGATCATCGCCGCCACAATTTCACGCCGGCGCTTCAAAGAAAACATTTTTTCAAGCACCATGGAAACTTCCGCTTGCGCTTTTGCCACATCACGCTGCGTTCCGGATAAGTTTGAATAACGCGCCTGCGCAATTGCTTCTGCTTTCTTTAAAATTTCTTTTAATTCTTCAACGGCTTGAATTGAGGCGTCCGTTTCGTAAAGTTCGTAGTAATATTTTTTTACCTCATTGACAACATCCCGCCTGGTAGCTTCATAGCGTTGAGCGGCAGCGCGCGACTCATCAGACGCCGCTTTTCCCTTTTCCCACAATTTCACAGGAAACGGAATATCTTGCTCGATCATAAAGCGATGGGTTTGCGGGCCGTTGCGCGTTTCCGTCATAGCACCCATAATGTCGTAGCCGCCCATCGGATCCGGCAAAGAAGACGCCTGCCAGATGCGCTTTTCAGACGCTATCCATTCGGCTTTCGCGCTAATGATATCGGGATTTTTCTGAATTGCGGATTCAATCAAAGCATCCAAACGAAGCTCGGACACCGGCTCCTCAGCTGAAAGCAAACCGCTGGCAGCAGTTGTCAAGGTTAAGACTATGATTAAAACCTGAAATTTATTTTTATTCATTTTTGACTCCTCAATCTGGAACTCAAGACACAAATTCCGAGAACCGAATCCTCATGTAAGGATTACGGCAACACAACACTAGTTTTGAGAAATCAAATCAGGAGCTGAACGCTCAATAGATGGGAAATGCTTGGCGGAGAAACTTCGGAAAATTGAAGAATGTGTAAAAGGGTTGTTGAAGAAAAAACTTCCGTGGATTCACTTGTTATTGTCTTAAAAGCTGACGTTAGTTTTTCAACTTCAAAGGCTTGAGTGTTGACAGCGTGATCTTTATTTATAACCAGATTGTCATCACATTTCTCACCGCTCGGACAGCAGCACGAAGGCGCTTTTGTAATCATTAATTCGCCGGAAGACGCCTGCGCCATCGGGCAATGACAGGCCGCCACCGCCATAAATACAAATGTTGGTATGATGAATACTGAGAGCAGAACTCGAAATATTTTTAGGCTATTTTTTGTATTCATACCTTTCTCTCGTCTTTCGCTTGCAAGAAGGCTAGCACAAATTCGATAAAAATGTCAAGAGTGGCAATGTCAGAATCTAACCATTTTATCGTCTGAAGCCACTTAAAATCTTAAAAAATTTTTAGGTGTAAAATATTTTTCAAAATTGTCCTTATTTTCACCCCATAAGATCCCAAACACACACGGAAAAATGACTTTCTAAAGCGCAAAAGAAAGTCAAATCGCTTTACCTGTCAAAATTTGACATGCCCTGGTTATCATGCGACTCTAAAAATAGGCTCGTTGAAACAAATTGTTCTGAAAGAAAATCGAAATGAAAACCAACCACAACCGTGATGGCAACTATGAAAAAAACAAAGCGTACAAATTTTTTTGTACCTTTATTTAAATCTTTTAAAACCATCTTACCCAAACGCGTTGTTACGTCTCTGGCCACTTTCTTTTTAGTCTTTAACCAAGTCGTTTTACCTCTTCCAAATTCAATTTTGCTCGCCGCAGAAACTAACAATGAAGGTGTGGTTCTATCAATTGAATCCTCCGGCGATACTCATTTTTCCCAGCAAAACCCTGACGCCAATTTTGGCGCCGCAGATTTGATTACGGTTGACGGACAGGATGTGAACGGAAATCCCGCAACAGAAATGCGGGGCTTGATCAAATGGAACCTCAGTCAAATTCCCGCAGGCAGCGTCCTGCAATCAGCAAGTATCACGCTCCATATTGTTAATCACAGCGGCGGACAACTTTACACACTTCACAAAGCGACCAAAGATTGGAATGAGGACAGCGCCACTTGGAACAGCCTGGGCGGCGATTTTGATTCTGCTTCTTCAGGCATTATGTCCTCAAATACTTTGGGAACCAATAGCGCACTTTTAAATGCTCAGGGCATTTCGGTCCTTCAGGGCTGGCTCGACAATCCGGATTCTAATTTTGGTTTCATGATCACTGCAGAATCCGGCAGCACAAACGGATTTGAGTTTAAATCCAGCAATTCTTCCATTAAACCAAAACTTGAAATTACTTTTACACCTCCGCAATCAGCCAGCTATAACGTTGAGGTAAGTGTCAGCGGCGACGGGGCTATTTTCGTAAGCCCTGAACAGCCGTTTGGCTTTCATGATGAAGTTACGTTTACTGCAGAAGCCGGCGATGGCTGGGAATTTGATCAATGGCAAGGCGACTTGAGCGGAACGGAAAATCCGAAAACCATTTCGATTCAAAGCAACATGCATGTCACCGCTTCTTTTCTTTCTACAGCATCGACAGACCCGCAGATGGTAATTTCATCCTGCAGAAACGGATTTTTAGAAGATGGGGAGCAATGCGAAGGGTCTAATCTGGGCGGACAAAGCTGCGTAACGCTCGGCGGAAGCGGTTCAACGGGAAATTTGAGCTGTAACAGCGATTGCACTTTCAACATGGGTGGATGCGGTTTCGCATGGCCGGCCGAACCATTCGCTTCGTCAGAAAATCTGACTCCTATTGAAGGGCCGGGTACCAACGATTTTCACGTCAATATGAGCGGTGCCGCATGGAATCCAATTTCCCGAAAACTTTGGGTGGTCCGAAATGGCGGTACAGGCGGATCAAAATTTTGGGTTTTAAAGGAAAATGGTTCAGGCGGGTTTGAAGTGGATTATAAAAATGGGCTTCGCGGTGAATGGACCAACTTTGGCGATTTGGAAGCAATTGCCCTTGCCGATTTTAACGATCCAAACGTGGTTTATTTATTAATAGAAGGCGAAGAACGGATTAAGAGATACAACGTATCCACTTACGGCACCGCTGTTTTGGAACGGAACTGGAATACCAGCCCTCACCTTCCCTTAAGCGGCGGCAGCGGCGCTGAAGCACTTGCCTTTATTCCCGATTCTTTCTTGGCTGCGCAAGGATTCGTAGATCCGGCCGGCAACCCGCGTGTCAGTGAAAAAGGAATGGGCGGCTTAATGTTTGTCGGACATCAAAACGGCGGACGAATCTACGTGTTTGATTTAGATCCCGCTAGCGACAGTTTCACATTCGTCGGCGCTTACAAAACAAACTACGGCGAAACTGCCGACCTCGAATTTGATCGCTCGACCGGTTACCTTTATGCTTTTCACGGTGCAAATCACAATCATACTGAGGTGATGTCGCTCGCCTCAACAGTAGTCGGTGGTGAACGAAAATTTGTCACACTAGCCGATTACAATCGCCCGACCGGCAGCGCGAACGACAGCAATATGGAAGGTATCGCAATGCTGCCGATTGAAGATTGTGTCGATGGCGTGCGCGACTTCTTTTTAACGATTGATGACGGCGGCGCGAATTCCCTTTTCCGGTTTCACAATTTTCCGTGCGGTTTGGCGCGAAACAAAGCGCCTGTCGTCAATGCCGGCCCTGATCAAACTATCATTTTACCAAATGCTGCTACGCTAAACGCAAACATAACGGACGATCGCTTGCCTGCCGGAACCATCACAACCTCGTGGTCTCAAATCGGATTTGTGCCTGCATCAGGCGTTGCGGGAAATGGCGTGGCTTCATTCGATTATCCGACTTCCTTTGCAGCAAATGTTAATTTTACCTTAGCCGGTGATTACACACTTCGCATGAGTGCAACTGACGGCGAATTCACAACAGTCGATGATCTCATTGTGACTGCCAACGCGGCAGCACCGACAACTTTCTTCATCACCGCTTCCGCAGGCGCCAATGGTTCGATTTCACCAAACGGAACAGTCTCTGTAAACTCCGGAAGCAATCAAATGTTCACCATCACGCCAAGCGCGGGTTATCACGTTGCCGATGTCTTAGCGGATGGTATTTCGGTTGGCGCAGTATCGAGCTATACCTTCAACAATGTCACAGCGAACCACACGATTGCGGCTTCATTTGCAATCAACACGTACACTTTGAATACAACCACACTGTCAAACGGCACCATTTCCCTTTTGCCTAACCAGGCTTCTTACAATCACGGCACTGTCGTGACAGTCACTGCAACGCCTAATGCCGGATACACATTTGCCAATTGGACAGGAGATTTATCAGGCAGCACAAATCCGGCGTCGATTACGATGAGTGCTGATCAAGCGATTGGTGCCGTGTTCACGCAAATTCCGATATTCACAATCACATCGTCCGCGGGAGCAAACGGAAGCATTTCGCCAAGCACAACGGCTAATGTTATGCAAGGCAACAGTCAAACATTCACGGTATCACCCGCGACAGGTCATCACATTGAAGATGTCTTGGTGGATGGCAGCTCAGTGGGCGCAGTATCGAGCTACACCTTCTCAAATGTGGCAGACAATCACACGATTGCAGCAAGTTTTTCAATTAACGCATTCACAATTACCGCTTCTGCTGGCGCGAATGGCTCTATAGATCCGAGCGGGAGCGTACCGGCAAATTATGGCGACAATAAAACTTTCACGATTACTCCAGGCGATGGATTCCAAATTCAAAATGTCACGGTTGACGGACAGTCGATGGGCGCTCTTTCAACGTATACATTCAATAATGTAACCGCAGACGGCCACGCAATCGGAGCTTCGTTCTCCGCTATCAATTCCATTCGCGATACTCAAATTCGCCAAAACACGCCGGATGCTAACTATGGAAGCGCTGGCAGCTTGAATGTCGATGGAGACGATCCTAATAATTCTCAGGATGTATTCGCATTGCTTCGTCTTGAACCGCCGGTAATTCCCGCAGGAAGCCACATTGATTCCATTCAATTACAATTAAACATTACAAACGATACTCCGCTCACTTACAAAATTTATGAGATGAAGCGCGATTGGTCAGAAGACCAGGCAACATGGAATCAGGCGGCGGCGGGCGTTCCCTGGCAGACAGCAGGCGCAAAAGGCACGGAAGACCGTGGCGCCATACTTGCAAGCGTAGGGCCGCTTCCGGTTGGAATCCAGCGAATTACACTGAATGAAGCTGGTAAAGATGCGGTGATCAGATGGGCCAATAACCCCGGCAGCAACCATGGCTTTATTATTGCTGATGAGGTAAGTACAAACGGTTTTGATTTCACATCTTTAGAGGGTTCGCCTGCCAATCAGCCCAAATTAATAATCAATTATGGTCATACAATGACAACCGGTGTCAATGGGAACGGCTCTGTATCCAGAAATCCGGATCAGCAATACTACGCGAGCAACTCGAGCGTCACTTTAACCGCAAACGCAGGAGCAGATTCTGTGTTCACCGGCTGGTCGGGTGATGCATCGGGAACGCAAAATCCGTTAGCCGTTACAATGAACGGAGACAAAAACATCACGGCTAATTTTGTAATCCGTACTTACACACTCACGGCAACTGCCGGCGCAAACGGCGGCATTTCCCCTGCCGGCACAACTACCGTCAATCATGGCGTGAGTCAAACCTATGCCATTACACCAAGCTCTGGTTATCACGTTGCAGATGTTTTGGTGGATGGTAGTTCGGTTGGCGCAGTCACAAGCCACACCTTCAGCAATGTCACCGCAAATCACACGATCGCGGCAACGTTTGCGATTAACACCCACACAATCACAACTTCCACGGATGGCAACGGAACAATTTCGCCGAACGGTAGTGTTTCCGTCAATCACGGCGCAAGCCAAAGCTTTACAATCACGCCTAATGATCGCTACAACATTCGTGATGTTCTGGTGAATGGCGTTTCGGTTGGAGCGGTTTCAACGTACACATTTAACAACGTAACAGGCGATCACACAATTGCGGCAACCTTCAACTTACAAACTCATACACTGAGCGTCGCTATGAATCGAAACGTTGGAGGCGCTGTCATCATTACGCCCGATAGTCCGGACGGTACTTATATGGATGGAACGGAAGTAACGCTTACCGCGGTTGAAAATCCCGGAAATATTTTCTCGAGTTGGTCGGGCGACGTTTCAGGTTTGATTAATCCCGTGACTGTCACAATGGATTCTGACAAGCAAATAATGGCCCATTTTAATCTCATTGCTTATGAAATTAATGTTGAATCGGATGGCGGTTCTGTAGAGCTTAATTCCGAAGGGCCTTATTATTTGAATGACGTCATCACGCTCACAGCAACACCGGATTCAACGCACACCTTCAGTGGATGGAGCGGTGACGCGTCCGGTTCTGAAAATCCGATTTCTGTAACCGTAACGGGCAATATGAATATCACCGCAAACTTTTCACAAATTACCTACACGCTGAATGTTACAACAATCGGCAGCGGATCTGTGACAAAAAACCCTAATTTAACCGAATACCCTGCAGGCACTTCGGTTATGCTGACCGCAACGCCCGCGCGTTTCTGGAATTTTCTTCGGTGGACAGGAAACGCTTCTGGAAATAACCCGACTGTAACAGTTATAATGGACGGCAATAAAAACGTTCAGGCACGCTTCAAGCAAGGCCTGGCCGGATTTGGCGGCAACACCCCCGGCCCCGCAAGTTAATAGCAGCTAAATTAAGTATTTCACCTGACATTTCCAAGTAAATCTGCTAAACTCCCCTCTTATTTTATGATTTACTTCAAGGCAATTCGGGACGTGGCTCAGCCCGGTAGAGCGCACGCTTGGGGTGCGTGAGGTCCCGGGTTCAAATCCCGGCGTCCCGATTTCTTCATTAATATTCTGCTGGAACATTTTTCAAGGTGAAATCGGGATTGCTCGGCGAAACGAAATATTATTCGCCTCGGCTATCCCGATACTCGCCTTCTTTTAAATGTTCCAATTGTTTATTCATCAAAGCGGGCTATTTCATGCTGATCGCCTTTTACAAACCTTATGGAGTGACTTCACAGTTTACGCCGGACCATCCGGGCCAGCGCACACTTTCGGAATTCGGATTTCCGAAGAATGTTTACCCTATCGGCCGGCTTGATTTGGATTCGGAAGGACTTCTGCTATTGTCTGATGAAAAAGAATTGGTGGATTACTTGCTCAATCCCGAAAATGCGCATGAACGAACCTATCACGCGCAAGTCGAAGGTGAAATCTCAAATGAAGCACTTGGAAAATTAGAGAAAGGCGTCTTGGTTCAAGGAGAAAAAACCAGGCCTTGCAAAGCAAAGCCGATCAAAAACCCAAGCTATCCTGAACGCAATCCGCCGATCCGATTTCGAAAATCAGTTCCGACTTCATGGATTGAGCTGAAGTTGATCGAAGGCAAGAATCGGCAAGTGCGCCGGATGACAGCGGCTGTCGGCTTCCCTACTTTACGACTCATCCGAGTAGCCATTGGAAATTTCAAAATTGAGGATCTTAAGGAAAGCTCCTGGCGCGAATTGACCATCGCCGAAAAAAGACTGCTCTGAGAATTTTTGATTGACGAAATTCTTTTGAATGTTTAATGTTTAAAGAAATATGATCGCTTACACATCTTCCCTCCCCCTCTTTAGAGGGAGAAGGCTAGGATGAGGGTGTTAGACTGAAAAACCCTTACCCTAACCCTCTCCCAAAGGGAGAGAGAAAACAGACTGATGAATCTATGAAATTTACACCACTTGAAATTCCGGCAGTGATTTTGATTGAGCCTGATGTGCTTAAAGATGACCGTGGTTTTTTCATCGAATGCTTCCGCAAAGATCTCTTTGTCCTACAAGGGATTCCTATTGAGTTTGTCCAGGACAACCACAGCCTTTCATCGAAAGGTGTTGTCCGCGGCCTTCACTATCAAATTGAGCCGAAAGCACAGGCTAAATTCATGCGCGTTATACGCGGCTCTGTCTTTGACGTGTGCGTTGACATCCGGCCAGACTCCAAGACATTCGGAAAATCAGTCGGTATCGAACTTAACGCTGACAATAAAAAGATGCTTTATATTCCCGAAGGTTTCGCGCATGGTTTTTGTGTATTGGAAGATCAAACAGAATTTTTATACAAAGTTTCCGATTTTTATGCGCCGGAATATGAACGGGGTATTTTATGGAACGATCCGGCGCTCGGGATTCAATGGCCCAAATTAGATGTTCCTTACCAACTCTCCAAAAAAGATCAAAATTATCCTACCTTCAAAGATGTGTTTGGAAAATTGATTCGGAAATAGGGGTTCATGTCATCCCCGCAAGTATTAAGCGGGGATCTAGATTCCCGCTTAATACTTGCGGGGATGACAACTTATTTTACTCGTCGGCTAGCTGGCTGAGATAATCGGTGTAACTTGTTTTAAACGCGCTAGCGGATTTCTTGAGTTCCGCTTTTGATATAAAACCCATTCGATACGCAACTTCTTCAAGATTTCCGACCTGAAAACCCTGACGTTCTTCGATGGTCTTGATAAACATAGAAGCATCTAAAAGCGAATCGTAAGTACCCGTATCGAGCCAAGCGTATCCGCGTCCCAAGGTTTCAACTTTTAATTTCTTCCGCTGAATGTAGGCGTTATTAACATCTGTGATTTCAATTTCACCGCGCGCTGAGGGTTTAATCTTCTTCGCGATATCAACCACCTGATTGTCATAAAAATAAAGTCCTGTTACCGCCCAGTGTGTTTTTGGCTTTTTTGGTTTTTCTTCGATTGAGAGCGCATTTCCATTTTTATCAAAATCAATCACGCCATAACGTTCAGGGTCTTTGACGTTATAGGCAAAAATTGTGGCACCGTCTTTCTGCTTGGCTGCTTGCTGAAGAGAAGCGCTTAGGCCGGGGCCGAAGAAAATATTGTCGCCTAACACCAGGCAAACACTGTCATTTGCGATAAACTTTTCACCCACAAGAAACGCATCCGCCAAACCGCGCGGCTTTGCCTGTTCTGCGAATGAAAGTTTGATACCAAGGTCACGGCCATCGCCAAGTAAAGTTTTGAAATGAGGAAGTGCTTCGGGAGTGGAAATCAGTAAAATATCGCGGATACCGGCCAGCATCAAAACCGAAAGCGGATAATACACCATCGGCTTGTTGTAAACAGGGAGAAGCTGCTTGCAAAGCCCTTTGGTAATGGGATAAAGCCGTGTTGCTCTGCCGCCCGCTAGAATGATGCCCTTCATGAAGGAAATTACTCGCTCTTGCCGAATGGAAGTTTTAATTTATCTTTTAAACCATCCGCAACATTCGCCAGGTCTTTGACAGCCTCTTTGGCTGTTCCGCTCATGACTTGAGCAGCTTCGTGCAGATTTTCAGGTGCTTTTGCGGCTAATTGTTTTGCCGCTTTTGCCTGGTCGCTGATAACAGCCTGCCCTTTTAAAATCGCATCTACCGCCACCTTCTGCGATGTTGCAAGCGTCTCAGAAACCGATGCCTGAAGCGCCCCTAAATCAATGTTGGTCAAAGATGCTATAGTCGTGTTCATGAGCGCTTTGGCCACAATCAAACTCACGACTGCGGCGGGATTTTCAATGTTATTAAAAGACTCATTTAGATTAATTTTAAATTCTTTAACGGACGGTGTGTTGCCTTTCACGGTATAGTCTTTGTAAACCACTTTCTCTACGCGTAAAAGCAATTTGTCGATTTGAATTTTCGGAGCCTTTCCTGCGTCCTTTTGCTTATCAGTTGAGGGTTTCTCCGGTTTCTTCTGAGCTTGGGCCGGTATCAGCGCATTAATATTTACTTTTCCGTCTTTATTTTTTATGACTACAAATTCTTTTAAATGGACTCTGATCTCCGGCAGGTGCACCTTTCCTTTAAATAATGGTTCAATGTTGTAGGCTACAAAGAATTCGGGCAAGTCAACCATTAAAGGATCGGAAAATCCGCTTGGATTATGCAGCCTCAGATCTTTAATGCCCAGCGATGGGTTTAGAGCGTCAATATTTAACTCGGCAATTTTCAACTCAATACCCGTTACCAAATGAACGCCGGTTTCAATGATCGTTTTTGCAATCACATTACGTCCGATGAATAAGCCGACAAAAATAATAATCAGGATTGCGATAAATTTAAGGAAACCTTTCATGATTTTCTCCTTTTAAGAAGCGGCGGCCGGTTGAGAAACAATGTGAACATCTCTTTGCGGAAACGGGATTTTAATATTTTCTTGCGCAAACGCTTTGTAGACCGCCAAATTAATATCGGCTGTCGCCTCATAAAATCTGACGGTCGGAACCCAATAGCGGTAGCCAATGTTAACGGAAGAATCGGCAAACTCACGGATGCCAACATGTGATCTTGGGCTTTTCGCGACTTCCGGGTTTTTTGCCAGTACATTTTGAATCACTTGGATTGCCTTTTCTGCGTCGCTTTCATAGCTGATACCGATTACTGAATTTGAAATCTTGTTAGCCAGTGAATTATGAATAATTTCGCCAATGACATGCTTGTTGGGAATATTGATCCGGACACCATCCGCGTCTATTAAAATAGTGCGCGCCAGCTGAACATCCTGCACAACACCGTTCACCTCTTTAACGGTAATGGTATCGCCGATTGCAAACGGCCGGGCAAAAATAATTGCTAAACCGGCGGCATAATTGGAAAGCGTGCCCTGAACTGCGAAACTCGCACCGAAAACCGCGGCGCTTAGTGCGGCGACAAGGGGCGTAATGGTGATGCCAAATTTGCCGAGCGCGATGATCACTGCAAAGACAACTACCGACAGCTTGATCATGCCGGCCAAAAACTTGGAAAGCGCCAGATCTAATTTCTTTTTTTCTAACACATTTAGTGTGGCGCGGTGCATCCAGCCCGCCGCCAAAAAACCGGCGATCAGGACTAAAATAGCGCCAACTAGCTGGAAGCTGTAATTGACAAGAAATTCGATTGCGGTGTTAACTAATTTGTGGAATGCCGTGAGCTCTTCTTGCATAACTTTCTCCTGACTGAAACCGTATTGTATCGTTTAACTCCTTATTCTTCTATGTTTTTTTCCGAAAGGAACGCAATGCCATAAATACTTACAATAAATTAAATAAATGCTTACAATTTGCTTACAATATGCTATACTTTATCTATGAATACAAAATCAATTATTTTAAAAGAAGTTCAATTGAAAGGCTCCGTCCGATCGGCCGAGATGGTCCGCAAAACCGGCATCTCGCGTCAAACCATCGCGCAACATTTTCGTGATTTAATCAAAGAACGTAAACTCATTAAATTAGGCTCAACACATAACGCTTCTTATATTCCCTACGCTTCGTCAGCGCCCGCACCGCTTTCTCTTTCACAATCAGCCAAGCGCGCTCGCAATCAAACTGCCATTCTTCTCATTCACTGCCCGGATAAGAAAGGGATTGTTTCGGAAGTAACGAAGTTCCTGTTTCAATTTCGCGGCAACATTCTTTATTTAGACCAGCATGTTGATTTTGAAAAGAAAGTTTTCTTTATGCGCGTTGAGTGGGATTTGAACGGGTTCTTAATTACAAGAAAAAATATCGGACACCAGTTTGACCAAACGGTCGGCAGGCATTTCCATATGAAGTGGCAGCTTTCATTTTCCGATGAAGCGCCCCGAATGGCAATTTTCGTATCAAAACTTCCCCACTGCCTCTACGACATTCTCGCGCGCTGCCAATCGGGAGAATGGAATGTAGAAGTTCCTCTGATTATCAGCAATCATGAAGATTTGAGACCGGTCGCGGAACAGTTCGGCATTGAGTTTCATTATTTTCCGGTTACGAAAACAAATAAAAAGGAACAGGAAAAACTTGAAATTGAGCTTCTAAAAAAATATGGGGTTGATTTTCTGGTGCTTGCCCGCTACATGCAAATCCTGAGCGATTCTTTCATTCATCAGTTTCCGGAGCGTGTGATCAATATTCACCACTCCTTCCTTCCGGCCTTCCCGGGCTCGAAGCCGTATCATTCCGCCTATGAGCGCGGCGTCAAAATCATCGGCGCCACGAGCCACTACGTTACCGAGAAGCTGGATGAAGGCCCGATCATTGAGCAGGATACGGCACGCGTGAGTCACAAAGATACCGTAGAAGACTTAATTCGGAAAGGAAGAGATTTAGAGAAGCTCGTTTTGGCGCGCGCGATTTGGCACCACATCCGGCGCACACTTTTGGTTCACGAAAACAGGACCGTTAATTTTTCTTAAACGTAAATTTAACTGTTGTATCTAAAAAGAAAACCATGATATACGATACTCAAAATCATATGGAACACCGCCACAATGCTCACGCAGAACCGTCGTGCTGCCCCGCGAACGCACGGAAGAAGCCGTGGTATTTAAATAAATTAACACTTATCCTGATCGGAACCACCTTGCTCTATGGCGCGTCGTTTATCTTCCCCGTCCTTTTACGTTTTCGAGAATCATTTAATGAATACCTCCGGATGATTGCAATACCGATGGCCATCGGATTTATTTTGGGAGGCGTAATCGACTACTACATTCCGAGAGAATATGTTTCAAAATATCTGGCACGCACAACCAAGCGTACGGTTTTTTACGCCACAGGGCTCGGATTTTTGATGAGTGCCTGCAGCCACGGCATATTGGCGCTCTCAATGGAACTTCACAAAAAAGGCGCTTCGGGACCGGCAGTGGTCAGCTTTCTCTTGGCAAGCCCTTGGGCCAACCTGCCTGTCACTTTTCTCCTGATCGGGTTTTTTGGCTGGAAGGGTTTGGTTATTATCTTTGCCGCATTCCTGGTAGCCATCACAACCGGGTTAACGCTTCAGGCTCTGGATCGTCGCGATCTGATTGAAAGAAATAAGCACACTTCTTCGATTAATCCCGATTTCTCTATTTTACAGGACTTAAAGAAGCGCTTTTCTGAATATCAGTGGAATTTTTCAAATTTCTTGAAAGATTTTCGAGGTATTGCAAAAGGATCTTGGGAGCTTTCCGAAATGATCCTGTGGTGGATTTTAATCGGACTTATTTTGGCAAGCCTTACCTCCGCTTTTGTGCCGCATGGAATATTCGAGAAATACTTTGGGCCAACTCTTCTCGGGCTGATCGCCACCCTGCTTTTGGCAACTGTGTTTGAAGTCTGCTCAGAAGGAACCTCGCCTTTGGCGTTTGAGATTTATAAACAAACCGGAGCATTCGGAAATGCTTTTGTATTCTTAATGGGCGGCGTGGTAACCGATTATACCGAAATCGGGTTATTGTGGATTAATCTTGGAAAAAAAACTGCGCTGTGGACACTCGGGCTCACAATTCCACAGGTATTCTTGATCGGCTGGGCGTTTAATTTATTATTCTGACAAATTAAAATTCAAAGTTTAAAGTTAAAAATTAAAATTAATGATTGTTTAGCTTTGAATTTTTACTTTATTTATCCGGTTTTAAGCCGGACTGTTTCCTGCTTTCCATTTCTTTCAACTACAATGCTGGTGGGTTTGATTTCAAGAATTTGAACATCTCCAATTTGATCACCTTGACGCCAAATTTTTCCGTTGATCAGCACAACCGGTTGAGACGCGTCATACATGATACCTTCCAAAACCAACGCTTCAAGCGCGGCAGGCTCTGTCCACACGTTAAATGGATTCCGGCCGAATTCTCGAAACCGGCTCTTCCCTGCAGAGCGCTGTTCAATCGCCAAATTGAAATCAGGAGAGGCAATCGGTTTAGCGGCATCCTGCGGCACCAGTACCGACACTAAAACGAACCCATTCAAAACAGCCTCATTCGCATTTGGCTGTGTAAAACGAAATTCTTCCACACGAATCACGGAGTTGTCTAATTTGCTCAACTGCGATAGAAAAAGAGAAATATTTTGATAGGCGCCCTTGATCACCATCTCGACCGGAATTCTGGCTAAATTCGGAAAAAGCGTTTTTTCTTCCGGCTTCATTTCAAGTTTATCTTTGGGTGATATCGACACGAAAGAGATTTCGAACTGTTTTCCCGCAGCTGTAATTGTTTCAATAAAAAAAGCAACGTTTTTACCGGAAAGAAATTTTGCCTGTTCTTCTTTTAGTTCTTGATTTGCAGCAGGTTCATTCATGTACTCCAATTGCCAAACTTCAGCGCGATAAAGATCAAGTTGCTGGCGTGCTTTGTAGAAATCTTCACGCGCACGGTCTACCCGAAGTGTCATCAGCATAACAGAACCTAGCATCAAAAAACCAACCGCTGAAATAACGCCAAGCGGCATATTCTTATCTCCGGTTTTAAAGAATGATTTCAGATCAAAATACCTCAACTCGGAACTCCTTCGATTGTGAACGTAACCTCTTTATCATTTCGTTCTGAATTAACCAAGCGGGGCTTCAAGAAAATAGGGCCCTCGATTTGGCTGAGCATTTTAGATAGCAATTTCTCGTTATGACTCAGCCGAAAGCTTCCTCGCATCGTAAAAGATCCGTTTTGATAAGAAAATTCAGATAAAGTTACTTCCTTAGGGTACACTTGCGAAAGTTCCTGAAAAACATCCTCCCAGTAAGGTTCCTTTAAGAAAATACGCGCAGTCACTGCTTGTATCTGCATGCTTTTTTCCCGAATGGCTTTTACTTTCTGCGCTTCCTCAAATCCGGGTTTCAAGTTCAGGATTTGCGTATGCAAAGCATTCGTCTGGCCTGCAATGGATAATGACTGCCAAATCAAACTGCCAAAGAGAAGAGCGAACGCCGCAAACGCGATAACCGCTGTCTGACGATAAGAAAAAAACTTTACCGCACGGCCGCTGATTTTCAACAAGCGGGGCAGCCACGATTTTCCGGATTCATGGCGGTCAAGCACGATACTGATCAGGCGATAGTACGCATTAAGGTCTTCCTCGCGAAGCTTATCGGAAATTTCAAGATCTTGAAAAAAATAAACAGGTTTCACAGGGACTTGAAGCGTTTGTTCAACAAATTGAACAAATCCTTTTAACCGGCTTCCGCCGCCTGTTAAAAAAATCCTCTCAATACCCTCTCCGTGCTCCTGCGAGTAAAAATCAAACGACCTCCTAAGCTCGCCTGTCAACCTTTGCAGGACAGGCCGGATTAAGGGATACAGTTTTGAGGCTTCGATTTTCCCGGCAATTAAATTTTGATTTTCAGAGCCAAGCAGTACGTCCTCGTGCCGTGCGTGGTCCGCTTCTTCTATCGACAAAGTAATTTTACCCTTATCGGTCACGATGGGCTGCGTCAGCGCCTGGCTTAAAAGCTCGCCGCCAAACGCAATTTTTCTTAGAAAATCTAGCCGGCCGCCGGCGTAAAGCGCAATTTCTGTGATCCTCTGCCCGATGTCAACGACCGTCACCAAATGCCGTGTTGATTGCGCAAACGCATAAGGTAAATTGGAAACTTCAAAAGTTGCGTTCGCGGTTTCAAAAGTATGGCACCCGGCCTCGCGCAAAATTCCGGTCAAAATATCATAAATTTTATTTGGGAAAGCAGTAACCAAAACAGAGCTTCTTGGATCTTTTTTCTGATTTGGCAGCGGAATTATTTTGTAATCGAGCTTTGCTTCCTCGATTGAAAACGGAAGTTCATCTTTGACTTTCCATTTAATCGTATCCACTGCGTCTTTTCCTGTAATGTTTGGGATTGTAAAAACACCAAAGTAAGTTTGGAGGGTATTAACAGAAAGAAAGATGGTGTGGTTATTTAAGTCAAAACCCGACAACGCTTGAGAAACCGCCTGCTTAAGCGGCTCTCTTATGAGAGCGGGGTCTTCGTGAGCAGGTACAGGGACATTGCGCGCTTCGAGCAGATGAAATCGTTTCCCTGCAGATTTCATTTGAATTAACTTCACCGCGGAAGATGAAAATTCGATGGCTAAAAAATATCGTTCTCGATTCGGATTTGACCAATTCAGCATGATGATTTTTAACTTAAAAAAGTTCCGGTTCCATTCGTTATAAAAATATCATCGTCATTTTGGCCTGTTAACTTTCCATTATTATCGATTCCCGTGATATCGGCCGCCGCATCAGGCCCATAGGAGTAAATAACGTAATATTTGCCGTCTCCACTGACAGAATAGCTGTATTCCGTATTTGCGGCGCGAAATGGATCATAAAGAACCTGCCTCAAAACACGCGGGCTGTCATTCGCCAAATCGTTTGATTGCCAATCAGAACCAGCCGGATAAACGCTGCTGTTATTTAAATAGTAAGCATTCACGGCAGTCTGAATCGCCCTTAAATCACCGCGCGCTGTTTCAATATTTTTCTGGTCCGACATGCCGCGCATTCTCACAACTGAAATTCCAAGAACAACGACCACGATCCCGAGCACAAAGATCATTTCAAGAAGGCTGAAGCCTCGAGAACTGTCATTGCGAGGCGTGATATTTGAAGCCGAAGCAATCTGCGTACTGAGATTGCTTCGACGTTGAGCAACGCGTCTCGCAATGACGGCACATCGCATTCTAAATCTCGGCCCAGGAATTGGCTGCTTTTGCATACGTATAAGTATTGCGAGGTGTAAACCCGGTTGTCACGGTTGAAGGTAAATAAGAATCGTCAGGATCATCGGGATCATGGGTAACCGTAGCATTGTTAGCGATTTGATTGCTGGCAAATTCATTGGCCACAATACTTCCGTTCACAACCGCATCGTCCTGAATATTGGCCTTATCTGTAAAGATAATGCCTTCAAAAACCGCATCATTCATCACTTTCACCTGCTTATCGTTAACCGTTGTAATCAAAGCCGATGTCACATTAGCATCATTTTTCACAATAATGTCCTCACGCGAATAATACGATCCTCCGCTCTGCACCACCGCATCATTTTGTATCGTAATATCTTTTTTGCTAATAAAATGAACTCCTGTGCCGACAATGGCGTCGTCCTTTATCGTAACCGCTTTGGTTGCTACAATTGTCCCGGGCCCTGTGATAGTCGCATCATCTTTTATGGTTACAGTTTCATAATAGACAGTCGCGCCCGCTAAATTCAAGTTGGTCGAACCAGATACGGTCAAATTACTGGACGCGCTTGAATCCGCTGTTGTAATCGCGGTGTCATACGTTGCGGTTGAGAACGACGGATAAGTCGGAATTGGATCCGGATCGCCGACGCCGGGCGTATAAGTGCCACCGCCTATAATAGAATCAGCATAAACAACACCGTCAACAACGCTTGAATCATTTTTAACATCTACCGTACCGTCGTAATACAAATCGCCCGAAATGACCACTTCCGCTGAGTTGTTATTTCCCACCTTAAATGTAGTACCGCCCGAGTTGGTTCCGAAGACAGCATAGGAAAAAGCATAGGGAAAATAAGTGGTCGTTGCCACAGTTTCTGATTGTGTCACCTGCCTCGACTGACTGCCATAGGTTCCGGTTGCGGTAATCACAATATCGTCCACCGGCCTTGTTAACGTAACGGAATAAGTGCCGCCGCCGAAACTGGTGATTGCGATTGAACTGCTGGCGCCGACAGTCAAAGTGATATCCCCGTTCAGGAGCTGCTTCACGGCATGGGCAACGCCCGCTTCCGCGATCCAGAATGCTTTCGCGTCATTCCTCTGAACCGCCAAATTGCGCGTGTCAGCAGTCAGCGACACGATTAGTCCGCCCACAATGGCGGAAAGCACAATCATGATGACGATTGACAGCAAAAGCACAAAACCCTTCTTATTGGTACCTTTTCTACGCATTCCGGGGCCTCGCATATCCGCTAATGACAAGCGTGTCATTTCCCATTGACGCATTCAGCCTTATCCTGGCCACATTACCGGAATTTGTAATAGAAGAATAAGACGGAGCGCGTAATCCGGCCGTCATTAAGTCGCCGGCTCCATAAGTAAATGTGCCGTTGATACCGCCGGCAAGCGACGCTCTCCTCATTTCATAGGTGGTTTGATTAAATGCCGGCGGCCACACATCTGAGATATTGTATAAATAATAAATATAGCTGTTATCTGAGCCGCTTTCATTCAAAGTAAAGCGAATGGCGTTATTCGCAACTGAAATTGCGTTGGCGTTCCGGACATCG